>Ga0207690_10000041_pt1 | contig 125863 bp, 113 predicted proteins | sample KBSC23metaG_FD_184315 | JGI IMG/M metagenome (GOLD analysis project Ga0207690, IMG submission 184315) | Corn rhizosphere microbial communities from Kellogg Biological Station, Michigan, USA - KBS C2-3 metaG (SPAdes) (version 2) | ecosystem: Host-associated > Plants > Roots > Rhizosphere >... | reverse complement strand
CGACGAAGCGGCCGTCCTTGATCGCCACCGCGGCGGCGACGGGGTTCGCACGATCGAGCGTCGTGATGCGCCCGTTGTGCAGGATCAGATCCGGTTGGGTATCGGTTGCGGTCATTGCGTCACCTCACTTCGATCAAAGGCCGATGAGCTGCTTGAGGGCGGGGACCGCCTGCACGCCAATCAACATGCCGAGCAGCCCGACCAGGGCGATCAGCGGCGGTGCGGGAGAGCGAACCTTGATAGCGCTGTAGATCACGCCTATCAGCAGGCCCGCACCAAGGGAAACCAGATAAGGTTCCATACGATCAATCTCTCGAACAAATTGGAATGCAGGCACATGCCCTGCAAACGCTCCGCGGGCGGCCTGCGAGGATGAACCGCGTCACGCCGCCCGCATTGACGTATCGCCGCCGCGGCGCGCTCATCGAGCACACCGCGGCGGCATCGACAGTCTCGACTGTCCGCGTTACTTCGCCGGCACCGGCGGAATCGACTCGTGCGGCGTCGCGGTGCGTTGCGGCGCCTTGTGGACCATCGTGTACGCGTAGTCCACGCCCATCCCGTACGCGCCCGAATGCTCCTTCGCGATCGCCATCACCGCGTCGTAGCTGTCGCGGCGTGCCCAGTCGCGTTGCCATTCGAGCAGCACCTGCTGCCACGTGACCGGCACCACGCCGGCCTGCACCATCCGCTGCATCGCGATGTCGTGCGCGGCCTGCGACGTGCCGCCCGATGCGTCGGCGACCATGTAGATCTCGTAGTCGCCTTCGAGCATCGCGCACAGTGCGAACGTCGTGTTGCAGACTTCCGTCCACAGGCCCGACACGACCACCTTCTTGCGGCCGTTCGCGGCCAGTGCGTCGCGCACCTTCTGGTCGTCCCACGAGTTCATCGACGTGCGTTCGAGCGTCTTCTGGTTCGGGAACACGTCGAGCAGTTCGGGATAGGTATGGCCCGAGAAGCTGTCGCTTTCGACCGTCGTGATCGTGGTCGGGATGTTGAATACCTTCGCGGCCTTCGCCAGGCCCACGACGTTGTTCTTCAGCACCTGGCGATCGATCGACTGCACGCCGAACGCCATCTGCGGCTGCTGGTCGATGAAGATCAGCTGGCTGTTCTGCGGAGTGAGTACTTCAAGCTTCGGATTGCTCATGGCGGTCATGTCCTTTGACGTGGAGAAAAATAAAGCCTGGCTCGCCGGCAAGCCGGGGGCCCGATGTGCTGTGCTGGGAGGTTTTCCTGCCAACGCCTACCATTCAACACGGAAACTCGAAGCAATGCCAATTAATCGTTCTGTTTGGAAACACCCCGAAAACCAATCCTTAAAAGATCTTAAATCGGGTGAATTTTCGCGCCGCGCCAGCCATGACCTGATAGGCTCTTTTGCGACTTCGTCGGTTCATCGGCGGAGATTTATTCGCATCCTTCCACACGGTTGTCATCCACTTCAATTTATATTATGAAACCGTACGTTTCGTCGCTATTGGCCGGCATTCTCGCCGGCGCCGTCTACGCGTTGATCGGCGTGCAATCGCCCGCTCCGCCCACCATCGCGCTGGCCGGCCTGTTGGGCATCCTCGCCGGCGAACAGATCCTGCCGGTCGCTCGCAGGATGCTCGCGGGCATCCACCTGAAGGCCGCATGGAGCGACGCGAAGTGCACGCAGCACATGTTCGGCTCCCTGCCCGGCGCGCAGCCATCCAGCGCCGCGGCCAAGCACCACGAGTCGACGCCGACGTGACGGATCGCCATTGACTGGACAAAGGCGCTCACGGCGTTAACATGGCAGCCCGACGCCCCGCCTGTGAAATCCATCATGAAGCTGTCATTCGAAGCGCTCGAAGCGCTGGACGCAATCGACCGCACCGGCACGTTCGCCGAAGCCGCGGAACTGCTGCATCGCGTACCGTCGGCCCTGACTTACCTCGTGCACAAGCTCGAGGGCGACCTCGGCGTCGCACTGTTCGACCGCAGCGGCCGCCGCGCGAAGCTCACGCATGCGGGTCGCGTCGTCGTCGAAGAAGGCAGGCGGCTTCTGCATGCGGCCGAACAACTCGAACTCAAGGCGCAGCGCGCGCAGCAAGGCTGGGAAACCGAGCTGCGCATCTGTATCGACGAGATCCTGCCGTTCGATGCGCTATGGCCTCACGTGCATGCGTTCTACGGGCTCGAAATGGACACGCGGCTGAGGCTCTCGACCGAAGTCCTCGGTGGTACGTGGGACGCGCTGGTTGCGCGCCGCGCCGATCTCGTCGTCGGCGCGACGGGCGAGCCGCCGGAGCTGCCGGGCATCGTCACGCGGCCGATCGGCACGCTCAGGCACGTGTTCGCGGTCGCGCCCACCCATCCGCTCGCGGCCCTGCCCGAACCGCTGTCGATGGCCTCGATCGTCGAGCATCGCGGCGCCGTGATCAGCGACACGTCGCGCGAACTGCAGCCGCGCTCGGTCGCGGTCGATGCCGGGCAGCCGACGCTCGCGGTACCGACCCTCGCGGCCAAACTGGCCGCGCAGTGCGAAGGGCTCGCCGTGGGCACGCTGCCGGACTGCATCGCGGCGCGCGCGATCGCACAGGGCAAGCTCGTCGCGCGCCAGGTGACCGGCATGCGCGACACGACGCATTGCTACATGGCGTGGCGCAGCGACGAAGCCGGCCGCGCGTTGCGCTGGTGGGTCGAGCAGCTCGATCGCCCCGATCTCGTCGACCAGTTCCTCGCGCTTGCGTGATTCCGCCAGTGATCCTGCCGCGAACGCACTTCATCTCCTTGTCGGGTCGCGCGTCCGGATCTCCGCATCGCACCGAACGTCGTGATTGCGCCGGCCGCGCACGCCGTTACGGTTCGTCGCCTGTCTCGCACGCGAACGCATCCGCGTCGGGCCACGCGTCGCGAACGCCGCGGGTCGACCCGGAGCCCTGCGCGAGTGCCGCGGCATACGCGGCCAGCAGGCGCTTGCGCGCATCGTCTCGGGCCGGCGTCGCATCCAGATCCCGCATCGCGTCAAGCGCCACGCGCGCGCGTTCGCGACACTCGTCCACGAGCGACAGGTCCAGCAGGCACGGCACCGCCACTGCCGCCAGCGCGATGCCGCTCTCCGCGTGCCCGTCCGGCGAAAATGCCCAGTCGAGCGCCGCGCGCAGATTGCCGAGTTCGCGGCGCACCCGATCGCGCCGCGCTTCGGCCGGCGACCCATCGCCGCCGTCGGGCGCCAGCGTGAACAATGTGAGGAAGTAGTTCGCGTGCGCGAGCGCGGCGGCCGCGCATTCGCCGTTGTTCTCGAGCTGCTGCAGCGCATACGCGCGCGTCGTCGTCAACAGTCGGTAGCGCGGCACGCCGTGCGCATTCTCGACGTTCACGAGCGACTTCGACACCAGGCCGGCGATCGTGTCGAGCAGGTCCGCATCGGCCAGCCCCTTCGTGCCGACGATGTCCCGCACCGCCTCGATCGAAAAACCGTCGCGGAACACGCCGAGCCAGCGCAACAGCACGCGCTCCGCGTCCGCCAGCAAGCGGTAGCTCCAGTCGTACATCGCCTGCAGCGTCCGATGGCGTGGCAATGCCGTGCGAAAGCCGCCGGTGAGCAACCGGAAATGGTCGTCGAGATGATCGGCCAGTACGTCGATGCCGAGCACGGCCGCGCGGGCAGCGGCCAGCTCGATCGCCAGCGGCAGGCCGTCGAGATGCCGGCACACCGACGCCATCAGGGACACGCTGCGTTCGTCGAGCGGAAAGCGCGGGTCGGCGGCGCACGCGCGTGCCGCGAACAATTGCACCGCGCTTGCGCCCAGCATGTCGGCCGCGTCGGCACCTTCGTCGCCGATCTCGAGCGGCGGCACCGGACACTGTCGCTCGCCGTGGATCCGTAGCGCCTCGCGGCTGGTCGCCAGCACGCGCAGCCCGGTATCGGACTCGGTCAACACCGCGGCGATCCGCGCGGCCGCGTCCAGCAGATGCTCGCAGTTGTCGAGCACGAGCAACATCCTGCGATGCGCGACGCTCGCCAGCACCGCTTCGAGCGTCAGCGAGCGGGCCGGCAGCGCGAGGTCCAGCGCGTCGGCCAGCGCGGCGGGAACGAATTGCGGGCACGCCACCGTCGCCAGCGACACGAACGCCGTGCCATCCGGAAAGCGCGCCTCGGCCCGGAGCGCGGCTTCGACCGCGACGCGCGTCTTGCCGATGCCGCCCGCGCCGACCAGCGTCACGACGCGCGACGCGTCGAGCGCCGCGAGGACATCGGCGACCATCTGCTCGCGCCCCACGAGCGCGGTCGGCGCGGGCGCGAGCCAGGAGGTCGCGGAGCGCACGGCAGCCGCGCCTTCGGCGGGCGCGCTGACGAGCCGATAGCCGCGCCCGGGCACCGTGACGATCAGATCCCGGTCCTGGCCCAGCGCCTTGCGCAACGACGCGATATGCACCTGCAGGTTGTTTTCCTCCACGAACGTGTGCGGCCACACGCGCTGCATGATCTCGTCTTTCGAGACCAGCGCGCCATTTGCCTGAATCAGGAGTTCGAGAATTTCGAATGCACGGCTGCCGATGCGCAACAGTTCGCCGTTCGCGCGAATTTCACGTCTGTCGGGAAAAACGTGAAGCGTTCCAATGCGGATCATGGGAGGGTCTAATCGATGGCATTTATCGATGCCAGTCGAAATGACACCGATTTGACACCCAATGCTACGGCATTTACTGCGTATGATGATTCAAATTATCAGAATGGAAAGAGCAAATTTTTTGAATCATTGAAATCCGCGGGCTTCGCATCTTCTGCGCACGGCACGGCATGGCGCCGTTCATTCCAGGCCGGAGAACCCGGGATTCACCGATGAATTGGATTTCGTACGATTAAACCGCGATTCGATTGACGCGGGAATTCGGGCGAGCTGCGGTTTCGGCTCGTGGTTGAACGCGCGGTTCGAGATGAGCCGCAGCGAGGACGCCGGACGGCCTTCGCCGCCCGGCCAGGTCACGCCAACGTCACGCGCTGACGAACGCCAGCAGTTCGTCGTTCAATCGTTGGGCATGCGTCAGATACAGCGCATGCGGAGCGCCTTCGTAGACGCTCAGCGTCGCGTGCGGCACACGCGCGGCGGTAGCCGCCGCCGTCAGCGCGAGCGGCGCCGTTTGGTCGTCGTCGCCATGAATCACGCGCGTCGGTACATCGAACTTGTCGAGATCCGACCTGAAATCGGTTTCGGAAAACGCACGGACGCAATCGAGCGTGCCCTTCAATCCGGCCTGCAGCGCCATGAACGACGTCCAGTCGAGCGTGGCGCGCGAGATCGTCGAATCGGCCCGGTTCGAGCCGGTGAACAACGGCCAGAATTGCTCGAAGAATGCGGCGCGGTCCGCCACGATCGCCGAGCGAATGCCGTCGAACATCGCGACGTCGACGCCGTCCGGATGATCGTCGCGCCGGGCGATGAGCGGCGTCACCGAGCCGATCAGGACGGCCTTCGCGATGTGGCGCGTGCCGTGCCGGCCGATGTATCGGGCCACCTCGCCGCCGCCCATCGAAAAGCCGACGAGCGTCACGTCGCGCAATCCGAGCGTCTCGATCAGCGTCGCGAGATCATCGGCCAGCGTATCGTAGTCGTAGCCCGTCCACGGTTGGCCGGACCGGCCGAAACCGCGCCGGTCGTACGCGATGGTGCGAAAACCGTTCGATGCAAGATGATGCATCTGGACGTCCCACATGTCCGCATTCAGCGGCCACCCGTGAATGAACACGACCGGGTGCCCCGCGCCCCAGTCCTTGTAGTGAATCGAGACGCCGTCGCGTGTCGTGAACGTACTCATGAAGCTTCCTTGGCGAAGAAGAGGCAGCGGCGCCAGCCGCCGCCGGTGAATGGGGCGCACCGCTCCCCTCAGGAACGGGACAGCCTGACGATGAACCGGTCCAGCTCGGACGCGAGGATCGCCTCCCAGCAATTCGCGGGACGCTTCGCGCCGCGCCACTGCGGCTTGTAGATCGCATCGCCGGGGCGAATCGGCAGGCCGGTCAGTGCGCAGCGCCCCGGCGAGCGGGCCTTGGCACTGATCCAGCGCTGCTCGTCATACCGGCAGTGGGTCGGATCGCTCCACGACACCAGCAGCGAGGAATCGGTCTGCCGCTCGACCGCGACGATCGCGCACCCGCGACGTGCGCCACCGCTGGACGCGCCGCGCGCGTCGTCGCGATGACGGCGGCGCGCCGCGTCCCGGTCGCGAAGATTCAGCGACGCGCAGCGGCTTGCGCCGGACGACGGATCGAGCAGCGTCATCACGTGCTCCCAGCGATCGAATGTGTCCATGACGGCGTATCCAGGCAAGTGGCGAGAGATTCGGACGTTTCGCATCCGCGCGCATCACGATCGTCATGCGCTGGCGCGAACCGGCAGCGACCCGCGACGGGACGGCTTGATGCTGACGATAGCGAGCGGCCGCTGAAGAGTCTTGATCCACAGGCTTAATTGTTCTGGCGGCCTGGCTCGCGCGCCACACCGACCGGCCGGTTCACGAAAATTCAGCCGAATTTCAGTACACGCCGCAGGGCCCCGCGCTAGGCTCCCGTCGACGTTCGTTCGCTCCCGTCGGGCGCCTGCCGGCCCGCACCGCGAACGCACGCCGGCTGCCGGCGAGCGTGCCGCATGCGGGCAGATCCGGACCATCGATTCCACACGACATCATTCCACCGCACGTTCAAGGAGCCTCAATGCGTCCCGCAGACCTCGACGCCGTCCCCTCGGCACGCCGCCGCGACATGCTGCTTGCCGGCGCGACCGCCGTTGCAGCCGCCGCGCTGCCGGCCGCCGCCGCCGCTGCCGCCCCCAAACACGCCGCTTCCGCACATCAAGGAACCCATCCGATGAACACGATCACCACGCAAGACGGTACGCAGATTTATTTCAAGGACTGGGGCAGCGGCCGTCCGGTCGTGTTCTCGCATGGCTGGCCGCTGTGCGCCGATGCATGGGACCCGCAGATGCTGTTCCTCGTGCAGCACGGCTACCGCGTGATCGCGCACGATCGCCGCGGTCACGGCCGCTCGAGCCAGCCGTCGCAAGGCAATGACATGGATACCTACGCGGACGATCTCGCCGCGCTGATGAACGCGCTGGACCTGCGCGAAGCGACGCTCGTCGGCCACTCCACCGGCGGCGGCGAAGTCGCCCACTACATCGGCCGTCACGGCACGAAGCGGGTGTCGAAGGCCGTGCTGATCGGCGCCGTGCCGCCGCAGATGGTGAAATCGCCGACCAATCCGGGCGGCCTGCCGATGGACGTATTCGACGGCATCCGCAAGAACGTCGCCGAGAACCGTTCGCAGTTCTACAAGGATCTCGCCGTGCCGTTCTTCGGCTTCAATCGCCCCAATGCGAAGGTGTCGCAGGGCACGATCGACGCATTCTGGGCACAGGGGATGATGGGCGGCGCCCATGGCCAGTATCTGTGCGTCAAGGAATTCTCCGAGGTCGACTATACCGAGGACCTGAAGAAGATCGACGTCCCGACGCTGATCCTGCACGGCGACGACGACCAGATCGTGCCGATCGACGATTCCGCGCGACTGTCCGCGAAGATCGTGAAGCACGCGCAGCTCAAGATCATCCCGGGCGGCGCGCACGGCATGTGCGTGGTCGATGCGGCGCGCATCAATGCCGAGCTGCTCGCGTTCCTGAAGGCGTAAACATTGCCGCACGGCGCGCCGCGCGTCGACCTGCGTTGCGACGCCATCCACGTGATGGCCGATCGCGCGCAGGTTCGGCAGCGGAACCTGAATCCGGTCACCCACACGCTCGACGCGATGAACGGGCTGGCCGCGTCGAGCGAAGCCAAATGTTCAGAACGTTTCAGCGCGCCTTCAGGAATTGGCGAGCGCGCACACGTAGACTGGGTTCACGAGCCGTCGTGCGGGCGCTTGCCCGCGCGTCGGCGCCCTTCCTGGAGTGACGAATGATTTTCGGCGCCTATTGTCCCGCGCATCGAATCGGGTACGACCGGCCGATTCGCGTGGAGCACGCATGAAGCACAAACGACTCTGGTTCGGTGCGACCGGCGTCGCGCTCGCGGGCCTCGCGATCGCCGTCGGCATCATGGTCCGGCCGTCGATCGCGCCGATCGAGCCGCCCGCACGCGCGTCGTTCGATCCGCAACTCGTCCGGGCCGGCGCGCGCGTGGTCGCGCTCGGCGATTGCGTCGTCTGTCATACGGCGAAGGACGGCAAGCCGTTCGCAGGCGGGCTGCCGCTCGCGACGCCGTTCGGCACGATCTACGCGACCAACATCACGCCGGATGCCGATACGGGCATCGGCCGCTGGTCGCGAGACGCGTTCTCGCGCGCGCTGCGCAGCGGCATCGCCCGGGACGGGCATCCGCTCTACCCCGCTTTTCCGTACATCCACTTCACGCGGATGTCCGACGACGAGATCACGGCTGCCTACGCGTATCTGATGACCCGCGAGCCGGTTCAAGCAAGCACGCCGAAGAACGACCTGATCTTCCCGCTCAACTTCCGCCCGCTCGTCGCGTTCTGGAACGTGCTGTTCCTGCACGAAGGCGCAAGCACGCCGGACCCTGCGCAATCCGCGCAGTGGAATCGCGGCAAGGCACTGGTCGACGGCCTCGGCCACTGCGCGTCCTGCCATTCGCCGCTGAATGCGATCGGCGGCGAGAAAGCGGGCAAGGCATTCGACGGCGGCATCGTCGACGGGTGGGAAGCGCCGCCGCTCAACACGCTCGGCCACGCGGCACGCCCGTGGACGCAGGCCCAACTGGTCGCGTATCTGCGCACCGGCCGCGCGAGCGAGCATGGCGCGGCCGCCGGCCCGATGCTGCCCGTCACGCGCGATCTCGCGACCGTGCCCGCGGAAGACGTCGAGGCGATCGCCGCGTACATCCTGTCGATCCAGAAGCCTGCCGGCGCACGGCCTGAGACGGCCGGCGCCGGACGCAACCCGACGACGCCCGCCGGCCAACGCGGTGCGGTGCTGTTCCAGGCGTCGTGCGCGCAGTGCCACGGGCCGGCGGCGCCGATGCAATCGATCGGCGAGCGGCCGACGCTCGCGTTCAGCACGGCGGTGGCCGCCGATACGCCTCGCAACGCGATCCAGATGATGTTCAACGGTATCGGCTGGCATGGCGAGGACACGCTGAACTACATGCCGTCCTACCTCGACCAGTACGACGACCGGCAAATCGCGGATCTCGCCGCGTACATCCGCGAAACGTACTCGGATCGCCCCGCGTGGAGCGACGTCGAAACCCTGGCCGCCAAACTCAGAAAGGAGGACCGCACGCGATGATCACCCTCACCGTGAATGGCGCGCGGCATACGCTCGACATCGACCCGTCCACGCCGCTGCTCTATGCGCTGCGCAACGACCTGCACCTGCACGGCGCGAAATTCGGTTGCGGCCTCGGACAATGCGGCGCGTGCACCGTGATCGTCGACGACAAGCCGATGTTCTCGTGCCTGATCCCGGTCGCCGCGATCGGCGCGCGCAGCGTCAGGACCATCGAGAGCCTCGGCACCGCCGAGCGGCCTGGCAAGCTCCAGCAAGCGTTCATCGAGCATCAGGCGGCGCAGTGCGGCTATTGCATCGCCGGCATGATCATGCGCGCGCAGGCGCTGCTCGAACGCAACCCGAAACCGACCGAACGCGAACTGCGCACCCACATGGAACCGAACCTGTGCCGTTGCGGCACCCACCTGCGGATCCTGGCGGCCGTGCGCCAGGTCGCGGGCCTGCCGGACCCGGAACCGGCCGGCGCGCCGGTCATGATCAGCAAAGGGCTCTAATGAACGCACCCGACGACATCGACGAAGGCCGCCGGCACTTCATGGTTTCCGGCGCGCTCTTCGTCGCGTTCAGCCTGGCGCCGGCCGCACGCGCCGCCGCCGAGGTCGTGATCGCCGACGAAGGCGCGGCCGTGCATGTATCGCGCGCCACCGAAACGCTGGCCGGCAGCCTGAAGACCAACCCGCTGCTGGATGCGTGGATCAAGATCACGCCCGACGGCAAGGTCACCGTGTTTACCGGCAAGGTCGAGCTCGGCACCGGCGTGCGCACCGCGTTGCTGCAGGTGGCGGCCGAGGAGCTGAACATGAAGCCCTCGCTGATCACGTTCCTGACCGCCGACACCGGCGCGTCGCCGGACGAGGGGCTTACCGCCGGCAGCCACACGATGGCGGACAGCGGCTCCGCGCTGCTGAACGCCGCCGCGCAGGTGCGCGCGCTGCTGGTCGACGGCGCGGCGAAGCAGTTCGGCGTCGATCCGCGCACGCTCACGGTCGCCGATGCGCTGATCAAGGCGCCGGACGGCCGCACGATGCGCTATGGCGACGCGGTTCGCACCGTCGACCTGCATCGCAACGCGACGCCGACCTCGCCGCTGAAGCCGCCGGCGACGTTCGCCGTGATCGGCACGTCGCTGCCGCGCGTCGATATTCCGAACAAGGTCACGGGTGGCGCGAGCTACGTGCAGGACATGGAACTGCCCGGCATGCTGCATGCACGCGTCGTGATGCCGCCGGTGTACGACGCGAAACTGCTGTCGTTCGACGAAGCGGCGATCCTGAAGATGCCGGGCGTCGTCCGGATCGTGCGCAACGGCAGCGTGCTTGCCGTCGTCGCGCAGGGGGAATGGCAGGCCGTCGTCGCGCAGCGCGCGCTGGCCGCCGCATGCCGCTGGTCGCCCGGTCGGGCGCTGCCCGATCGCAATACGGTTCATGAGGATCTCAAGCGGATCTCGACGCAGCACATCGAGATCGCCAATACGCATGCGCCAGCCGCCCCCGCAGTGAAGACGCTGAGCGCCACGTTCCTGAAGAACTACCTGCTGCACGGCTCGATCGGGCCGTCCTGCTCGGTCGCGCGTCTCGAGAACGGCATGCTGACCGTATGGACCCACTCGCAGGGCGTGTATCCGCTGCGCGATGCGCTGGCCGAGATGCTGTCGATGCCGAAGGCGAACGTCCGCTGCATCCACACCGAGGGCTCGGGCTGCTACGGGCACAACGGCGCGGACGACGCGGCCGCGCATGCCGCGCTGATCGCCGCCGCGATGCCCGGCAAGCCGATTCGCGTCCAGTGGATGCGCGAACAGGAACATACGTGGGACCACTTCACGCCGGCGATGGTCACCGAGCTCAGCGCGTCGCTCGACGCAGGCGGCCGCATCGTCGACTGGAAGTACGCGCTGTGGAGCAGCTCGCACAACGAACGCATCGTCAATGCCGGCCGGCTGCTGCCCGCGCGGATGCTCGAGCCGCCGTTCGTCCCCGCGCCGTCGACGCCGATGCTGCAGCCCGAAGGCGGCGGGGATCGCAACGCGATCCCGCTGTACGCGCTGCCGAACATGCACATCGTCAACAACTTCTCGCCGACGATGCCGCTGCAGACGTCCGCGATGCGCTCGCTCGGCGCGCACACGAACATCTGGTCGATCGAAAGCTTCATGGACGAGCTCGCGCACGCCGCCGGCGTCGATCCCGTCGAATTCCGGCTGCGTCACATGCAGGATCACCGCGCGCAGCAGGTGATCAAGCTCGCCGCGACCAAGTTCGGCTGGCCGCGTCCGCCGCGCGCGCGCAACCGCGGCGTCGGCTTCGCGTTCGGCAAATACAAGAACCTGATGGCTTACGTCGCGATGGCGATCGAGATTTCGGTGGTGCCGGAGACGGGCCAGGTCACGCTCGAGCATGCTGAAGTCGCCGTCGACGCCGGGCAGGTCGTGTCGCCGGACGGCATCCGCAACCAGATCGAAGGCGGTATCGTGCAGGCCGCGAGCTGGACGCTGTACGAGGCATTGAAATACGATACGCAGCGCATCCGCAGCTTCGACTGGAGCAGCTATCCGATCCTGCGCTTCTCGGCGGCGCCGCAAAGCGTGAAGGTCCACCTGATCAATCGCCCTGGCGCACCGTTTCTCGGCGCGGCCGAGGCGTCGATGGGACCGACCGCCGGTGCGCTCGCCAATGCGATTTTCGACGCGACCGGCCAGCGCCCGCGCGAAATGCCGTTTGCCGGCGACGGGCTGAGGAAACGCATCGACGCATAGCGTCATGGCACAACCGATCGCGCCGGCACGAACCGGCGCCGACAACCGACAGGCTGGAGATTGAACGATGGATACCTTGCTTTCGATGCGCGTGTTTACGCGCATCGTCGAAACGGGCAGTTTCACGCGCGCGTCGGACACGACCGGGCTGACGACACCGCGCGTGTCCGCGCTGCTGAGCACGCTCGAACAGCATCTCGGCTGCCGGCTGCTGAACCGCACGACGCGCCGCATCTCGCTGACCGAGGACGGGCAGGCGTACTACGAGCGCTGCGTCGGCGTGCTGCGCGAAATCGACGACATGGAAGCGGCGGTATCGCAGGCGCGCAACGTGCCGCGCGGCCGCCTGAAGGTGAACCTGCCGCCCGCGATGGCCAAGCAGATCATGGTGCCCGCGCTGCCCGGGTTTCTCGCCGCCCATCCGAACATCTCGATCGAACTCGGCGTGACCGATCGCCAGATCGACCTCGTCGGCGAGGGCGTCGATTGCGTGGTGCGCATCGGCGCGCTCGACGACTCGGGGATGATCGCCAAACGGATCGGCAGCCTGACCACCTGCACGTGCGCGGCCCCCGCGTATCTCGACCGATGCGGCGCGCCCGAAACGGTCGACGAGCTCGCGCAGCACGTCGCGATCAGCCATATCTCGGCCGATACGGGCCGCCCGCGGCCGTGGGACTACGTCGTCGACGGCGAAACGCGGATCGTGCAGATGTGCGGCACGGTCGCGGTGAACGACGCCGATACCTACATCGAGTGCGGCGTCGCGGGCATCGGCCTGATCAAGACCTCGCTGTACCTGGTCGAACCGTATCTGAAATCGGGACGGCTGCGCGAGGTGCTGACCGATTTCAACGCGCCGCCGCGGCCGATCTCGATCCTGTATCCGCCCAATCGGCATACGCCCGTCAAGCTCAAGATCTTCGTCGACTGGCTCACGAGCCTGTTCGCGCAGATTCCGACGCTGCAGGGCCAGCGCGGCTGAACGCCGCCACCGGCAGTCCTGCACGGACGCTCGCGTCCCAACCGTTTTCACGCCCGTGACACCGCGAGCGTTGCGCGCCTTTGCGCGGCACGCAATGCTCGATTGCGCGACGGACGTATTCCGTTGTCATCGCTCGATCAATAGTCTTGACGGCAATGCGGCGTGCATGGCTCGCCGCTTGCGAAATTGCAATGCGCCGCCCGGCAAACGGGCGTCCGACATCTCGTTCAAGGAGTCGACCATGTCAACGGAATCCCCCGCCCTCGCGGCCCACGGGCAGACGCCCAGGCTCACGCAGGGCCTCATCCTGCTGTTCGCGTTCAGTTGCGGCGCGATCGTCGCGAACCTGTACTACGCGCAACCGATCACCGAGCTGATCGCGCCGGGGCTGCACATGTCCGGCGGGATGGCGAGCCTCATCGTGTCGCTGACGCAGATCGGCTATGCGCTCGGCCTGTTCTTCATCGTGCCGCTCGGCGACCTGCTCGAGAACCGCAAGCTGATGATCGTCACGGCCGTGATCTCGATCGCGAGCCTCGCCGCGGCCGCGGTCACCCGGACGCCCGGCCTGTTCCTCGCGATTTCGCTGCTGATCGGCTTCAGCTCGGTCGCCGTCCAGATCCTGGTCCCGCTCGCCGCGCACCTCGCGCCGGATCATTCGCGCGGCCGGGTAGTCGGCACGATCATGAGCGGGCTGCTGCTCGGCATCCTGCTCGCGCGCCCGCTGTCGAGCGTGGTGGCCGACGCGTTCGGCTGGCGCTTCGTGTTCGCCGCGGCCGCGGGGGTGATGACGCTCGTGACGGGTGTGCTCGCGCTGACGATTCCGTCGCGCCAGCCCGATCACCGCGCAACCTATTTCGACCTGATCGGCTCGCTGCTGCATCTGGTGCGCACGATGCCGGTGCTGCGCCATCGCGCGTTCTACCAGGGCCTGATGTTCGCGTCGTTCAGCCTGTTCTGGACCGCCGTGCCGGTCGAGCTGACGCGTCACTACGGGTTGTCGCAATCCGCCATCGGCCTGTTCGCGCTCGTCGGCGCGATCGGTGCGACGTCGGCGCCGGTCGCCGGCCGCTTGGCGGACGCCGGCCATACCGTGCGGGCGACGCTGATCGCGCTGGTCGCCGGCGCACTGTCGTATGCGGTCGCGCTGCTTCACGGCGTGGGCCTGTACGGCCTCGTCGTCACGGGCATCGTGCTCGATTTCGCGGTGCAGATGAACATGGTGCTCGGCCAGCGCGAGATCTACGCGCTGGATGCGACGAGCCGCAACCGTCTGAACGCGCTGTACATGACCAGCATCTTCGTCGGCGGCGCCATCGGCTCCGCGCTCGCGAGCCCGCTGTACGAACACGGCGGCTGGCCGCTCGTCGCCGCGGTCGCCGGCGCCTTCCCGATCGTCGCGCTCGCGCACTACCTCGCGATCGGCCGGCCGTACGCGCAACGCCACGCACGCACCTGAACCGGCGCCGGCCGCCGGTCGAGCGCACGCATGCCGCCCGGCTCGTGCGCGCGCCGGAACGCCGCCGGCATGTCATTCCGACTTTCCACCGGGGCCGCCGTTTCGCCGCTTGCGGCGGTGCGATGCGCGGCGCCCCTGCTCCACGCACAAGGAATCCACCATGTCTTCCCTGCTCAGCACCTACGATCTGCGCGGCCTGCCGCTGCCCAACCGAGTCGTGATGGGGCCGATGACGCGCTCGCGCGCACCATCGCGCGGCCAGCCGACCGCGCTCATGGCCGAGTATTACGCGCAGCGCGCGTCCGCCGGCCTGATCGTCACCGAGGCGACCAACGTCAGCCACACGTCCGCGGCGTTCGAACTGACGCCCGGGCTCGTCACCGACGAGCAGGCGGCCGGCTGGAAGCAGGTCACGGACGCGGTCCATGCGAATGGCGGCCGCATCTTCGCGCAGCTGTGGCACGGCGGCCGCGTCAGCTCGCTGACGCTGCTCGGCGGCGACGCGCCGCTGTCGCCGTCCGGCGTCAACGACGATCTCGAGCAGTTGCAGGTGTGGGCCCGCTTGCAGAACGGCTATTACACGAAGATTCACGCGACGCCGTCGCGCGCGATGACGACGGACGAAGTCGCCGCAACGGTCGACGACTTCGGCCGCGCGGCCGCCCGCGCGATGGCGGCCGGCTTCGACGGCGTCGAGATTCACGCGGCCAACGGCTACCTGCCGCACCAGTTCCTGTCGTCGACGCTGAACCGCCGCGACGACCGCTACGGCGGCTCGGTCGCGAACCGCGCGCGCTTTCTCGAGGAGATCGTCGCCGCGGTCGGCGGCGTGATGCCGCTCAGCCGCGTGGGCGTGCGCATCTCGCCGTACGCGCAATACAACAACGTGCGGGACGCGGATCCGGATGCGACGTACGCGTACGTCGGCCGCATGCTAGACGAAGCGGGCGTCGCCTACCTGCACGCGGCCGATACCAACGGCTGGAGCGGCGAGCCCGACCTGCCGCGCATCATCGAGCACACGCGCAAGGCATTCGGCGGCACGCTGATCGTCAACGGCGGCATCACGCCGGACGCCGCGAATGCGCTGATCGATGCGGGCGACGCCGATCTCGTCGCGTTCGCGCGGGCCTACATCGCGAACCCGGATCTCGTCGAACGCATCGCCACGCATGCGCCGCTCGCCGTGCCGAAGTCGATCGGCTGGTACGGCGGCGAGCGTGCGGGATACGTCGACTATGCGCGGCACGACGCGGCGGCGCCAATCGCCTGAGCCGCGTCGCACGGCGACGCCCCCCGCCATGACCGGCGGGGCACGCCAGCCGGCCGTCGCTTCGCGACGGTTCCTTCAGGCGTCCTTCCAGTGCGCACCCAGCACGCGCCCGCAGAAATTCGGCCGGTGAAAATCCGGATCGGCCCGCTCGAGCACGTCGGCGCTCCAGGTGCCGAACGTCGATGCCGGCCGGTGCGCGACCCCGCGGGCGACCGCGTCGAGGAACGTGTCGCCGAACCCGTCGCCGCGCGGATAAGCGGCGAGCAGCGCACGGCGCTCGTCGGCCGAATACGCGTCGGCGTCGGTGGCCATCAGGTCCGTCGATACCGCGCCCGACAACGCGCGCGCCAGCGGCGACATGCGGGCGGCCACGCCGGGCGTCGTATGCAGCGCGATGGCGCGCCATACGTCGTCGCATATCGGCTGCGGCGTGCGGTGCCGCGCCAGGAACGCGTGCGCGGCATCGGCGCTGTCGAGCTCGTAGCGCGCGCTCGAGCGGCAATACGCGGCGCTCAGGCCCATGTTCGCGTACAGGGCGGCCACGTACAGCGCATCGGCATCGCACGTGTCGCCGGCGCGGCGCGCGGCGAGCGACGCGAGGACGAATACCCGGCAAGCGTGGTCGGTGATCACGCGCGGCAGCGACGCGCGCGCGGCTTCGGCGGCCTCGATCGCGATCGGCGTGCGCGGAATGCGAACGCCGGCGACTTCGTCATTCGCCGATGCGCACGTGTGCGCAGAATTCATGTCGTCTCCTTCTTCCCCGTGCCGGGGTCGCAAAATTGCTTGTTCTTCGCGCCACGCGCGCCGATACCCGTCGCCTAAAAAGCAGCGCCGAGGCAACCGAACGCGCTGCACGGCTCGGCGAGTTCCGTCGCGGCCGCATCGAGGCGCCGCGCGAAACGACGTCCATATTCGCGCGCGAAACCGGCATCGCGGCCGCCGTCGGCCGCGGCTCGCGGCTGCGCCGACGCGACCGGACGCCACCGGCCCATGCCGCCGAACTCGGCCACGGGCGACCACGTGGGGCTCACCGGCAGCGGCGGCGGCGCCAGCGGCGCGAATTCGTCGTCCGCGTGCACGACCTTGCCGTCGACGATCGTCAGGACCGACGACAGGTGCTTGATGTGCGACTCGTCGATCGTGAAGTAGTCGTCCGTCAGCACCGCGAAATCCGCGTACCGGCCGGGCAACAGCGCGCCCTTGCGATCGTCTTCGTTCGAGAACCACGCGCTGCCGACCGTATAGCGGCGCAGCGCCTCCATCCGGCTGAGCCGATTGCCCTCCGGATAGAGCACGGTGCCGCCGACCGTCCGCCCGGACACCATCCAGTACAGCGACACGAACGGGTTGTAGCTCGCGATGCGCGTCGCGTCGGAGCCGGCACCGACCGGCAGCCCGGCCGCCAGCATCGCGCGGATCGGCGGCGTGCGCGTGGCGGCTTGCGCGCCGTAGCGCGCAATGAAGTACTCGCCCTGGAACGCCATCCGGTGCTGCACCGTCACGCCACCGCCGAGCGCCGCGATGCGCGCGATGTTCGCATCCGAAATCGTCTCGCAATGATCGAAGAACCAGCGCAGGCCGTCGAACGGGACGTCGCGATTCACGGCTTCGAGCACGTTCAGGAAGCGGCCGATCGATTCGTCGTACGTCGCGTGCAGCCTGAACGGCCAGCGCTGGCTGACCAGCAGCCGCACGACCGCGGTCAGTTCCGCCTCGAGCTCGTCGGGCAGGTCCGGGCGCGGTTCGAGGAAATTGCCGAAATCGGCCGCGGAATACACCAGCAGTTCGCCGACGCCGTTCAGCCGCAGGAACGCGTCGCCGTCGCCGGGCTTCGCCAGCGTCATCCATCGCGCGCAGTCGTCGATTTCGCGCCCCGCACGCTGCACGAACAGGCTGTAGGCGATGCGCACCGTCATTTCGCCGCGCTTCGCGAGCGCCATGAGCGCGGCGTAATCGTCCGGATAGGCCTGAAAATCGCCGCCGGCGTCGATCGCGCTGGTCACGCCGAGGCGGTTCAGCTCGCGCATGAAGTGCCGCATCGAATTCATCTGGTCGTCGAAGCCGAGCCGCGGGCCCTTCTCCAGCGCCGCGTGGAGGACGGCCACGTCCGGGCGCGCGAGCAGCATGCCGGTCGGCCGGCCGGTGCGATCGCGCTGGATCTCGCCACCGGGCGGATCGCACGTGTCGCGGCCATAGCCGATCGCGCGCAGCGCGGCCGCGTTCAGCAGCGCGCTGTCGCCCAGGTGCATCACGAACACCGGTGTGTCGGGCGCGATCGCGTTGAGTTCGGCCACCGTCGGCCCGCGCTTTTCGGCGAACTGGAATTCGGTCCAGCCGCCGACGACGCGCACCCACTGCGGCGCGGGCGTGCGCAGCACCTGGCGACGCAGCATGCGCAGCGCCTCGGCCAGCGTCGACACGCCGTCCCAGCGCAGTTCGAGGTTGAAATTCAGGCCGCCGCGGATCACGTGCAGGTGCGAGTCGTTCAGCCCCGGGATCACGGTGCGGCCGTTCAGGTCGATGTGAAGCGTGTCGCTCCGCGCATGGCGCATGACCTCGGGTGCGCTGCCGGCCGCGAGAATCCGGCCGTCCTTCACCGCGAGCGCGGTCACGAACGACTGCCTGTCGTCCTGCGTCGCGATCTTGCCGTTGAATACGATGAGGTCCGCCGATTGCGCGGATTGCGTCGCCTTAAGCACCGTCAGCCTCCCCGCTTGCGGCGCAGGCTGGCAACCGGCCGCACGCGGCATGCCGGCGGTTTGACGTTACAAGCACCATCCACCCTCCGTTGAGTATTGATCGACCGGACGGCCGGCCGCGCTGCGCGGGTGCGTCCTGAGCAGGCCACGCGCGCCATCACGCCGCCGATTGCATCGCATCCAGGGTCTCGTGACGGATGTGCGCATGACCGCTCGGCCGCACCGTCTCCGAGCGGATGAAGCTCTGCACCCGCGCGAGGCGCCGCACGTCGACCGCGCACGATTGCGGGTCGAAATGCCCCGACAGGTTCGCGACCAGCGACGACGCCTGCCCGATACGCCCGCGCTCGATCAGATGATCGGCGAGATCGAGCGTGCCGCGCAGCGCCCACATCGCCGCGCCTTGCCCGTTCGCCGCGTGGATCGCCATCAGCAGATGCCGGTGCCCGTCCGCTTCGCAGGCGATAGCGCGCTCCGCGTCCGCGGTGCGGGCCTGTTCGAGCATCGCCAGACCTTTGGCACGCAGCAGTTCGGGCACGAACAGGTGCTCGCCTTGCGCGCGGCAGCACGCGAGCGTCGCGTCGAGCTTCACGCGGGCCTCGGCCGCGCGGCCCGTGCGCGTGAGCCCTTCCGCATACGCGACCACCAGCGGCGCGAGCAGGCGCCGGAAGCCGCTCGCCTCGATGCGTCGCAGCGCGGGTTCGAGCCGCGCCAGGCCAGCGCCCGGATGGCCGGCCTGCATGTCGAACTGTCCCGCGAGACATTCCGCATGGCTGAGCCAGATATCGAACCCGTTCGCCTCGGCGGCCGAGCGCAGCGTCGCGAGATAGTCGGAGATGATGTCGTGATCGCCGTGGCGCAACGCGATCGGCACGGCCGCCGCGCCGAGCACGACGCACAATGCCAGCGCCGACCCGCCGCGGCGCGCGAATTCGACCGCCTGCGCGGCGAGCCGCATCGCATGGTCCACATCGCCCTGCATCCAGACGAGCCGCGCCAGCACCGTGCGGCCGAGCGTCGCGACGTCGATGCCGAGCGCCGCTGCCGCGCAAGGCGGTTCGCCGGCCACGGCCAATTCGGCCGTGGCCGCCTCCAGCCGCTCGCGCGCCAGCGCATGCTCGCCGAAATAATGCAGCGAAGTCGCGACCATCGCGTTCGCCAGCAGCCGTTGCGGCCGGTCGCCGCGCCGCTCGGCGGCCCGCTCGAAGCGCATCGCGTAGCGCAGCGATTCGTGAATGTCGCCGCGCGACAGCATCGCGTTCCAGAGCCCGACCATCGCGCTGGCATCGAATGCGTCGTCGCCGACCTGCCCGGCGAGGCCGAGCGTGCGCTCCCACATCGCGGCGGCCGTCTGCGTATCGCCGTCCGTATACAGCAGCGCCGACGCATAGGCCGCGCGCAACCGCATCTCGCTCGAGGCGTCGACCGCCCCGAGCGCGCCGGCCTCGATGGCATCGAGCATGCGCTTCGCCGGGCTCGAACAGTCACGCATGCGCGCAGGCTCCCGCAATGCGAGCGCCAGCGCGTCGGCTTCCGCGACAGGCGGCTCGGGAGCCGCGGGTTCGCGCGCGGCTTGCACGTGAGCCGGCATCCGGGGCTGGGCCTGCGCCTGTTCATGGCGCGCATGACGCTCGGCGATGCGTTCGAACTCGCCCTCGTTATGCAGCTTCTCCAGCGCATACGCGCGCGTCGATTCGGTCAATCGGTAGCGCGCCTGCGCGCCGTTGAATTCGACGGTCACCAGCGACTTCGCGACCAGCTCGCCGAGCACCGCGATCATTTCGGCGGGCGACATGCCGGGATCCATCGCGACTTCGCGGGCCGCATCGAACGTGAACGGGCCGACGAAGCACGCCATCCGGCGAAACAGCGCACGCGCGGCCGCATCCAGCAGCACATAGCTCCAGTCGAACGTCGCGCGCAGCGTCTGATGGCGCGGCAACGCTGAGCGCAGGCCGCCCGTGAGCAGGTTCAGCCGGTCGTCGAGACGCGACGCGACGACCTCGAGCCCGAGCGTCGCGACGCGCGCGGCAGCCAGTTCGATCGCGAGCGGAAGCCCGTCGAGCCGCCGGCAGATATCGCCGATCAGCCGTACACCCGCCGCGTCGATCACGCACTCGGGCGTGGCCGCGCGAACCCGCGCCAGAAACAGCTCGACCGCCGAATGACGCACGATCTCGTCGACCGTTGCGGCGCCGTCGGGCACCGCTAGCGGACTCACGCGAAACACGGTTTCGACCGAGATATGAAGCGGCTCGCGACTCGTCACGAGCACCCGCAGCGGCACGACGCGCGCCGCCAGCGACTCGACGAGGTCGGCAACCAGATCGACGACGTGCTCCGCGTTGTCGAGCACGAGCAGGCTGCGCGACACGGCGAATGCGTCGCCGATCCGGTCGACGGCCGGCACGCCATGCATGTCGAGCCCCAGTTCCTCGGCAATCGCGAGCAGCACGTCGTCGCGCGTCGTGGCTCGCGCCAGTTCGACGAACAGCACGCGTTCGCCGTCCCGGCTGCGCCACGTGTGCGCGACGTGGTCGGCCAGACTCGTCTTGCCGATGCCGCCCGCGCCGACGAGCGTGACGACCGGCGCACGGTCGATCATGTCGACGATCTGCTCGAGCTCGGCGCGGCGTCCGACGAGCGGGGCCTGATGGACCGCTTCGGCGCCCGGCGCCGTGGCAGCCGGATGCGGCGCCACCGCGTGCAGGAGCGGCGGATTCGCGACCAGCAGGTACCCGCGGCCCGGGACGGTCTTGATCAGGTCGCGGCTCGCGCCGAGCGCCTTGCGCAACGCCGCGACATGAACCTGCAGCCGGTTCTCCTCGACGATCAGGCCGGGCCAGACGGCATCCATGATGTCGTCCTTCGACACGACGGAACCGTTGGCGCGATGCAGTACTTCAAGTATGTCGAGCGCGCGCGCGCCAATCCGCAGCGCAGCGCCGTGACGGCGAATGTCGCGCTGCTCGAAATCCACCGATAAAGCCCCGATCTGGATCATGGCCGCCTCCAGGTTCCCCACGATGACCGCCATGTGAACGGAGCAGGTCACGGGGGCGGGAGTCCGCACCCGGCCTGCCGTTCAGGGCGGGTTCAAAGTCTCGAAAATGTGGGTCGAGTGTATACGCGGCTTTTGTAAAAATCTTGAAGGAAAATGCGCTGACGCGCCGCGCCGGCGGCCGCCGCCCGGCGGGAATGCAGATCCGGCGATATCATTCGCCCCAGCGGGTTCGCATGCTGATCAGGCCCCGGCACCGCGCGAAACGGTCCACGGCAAGCATTTCGTCAAGCAGCGGACATTTGTTCAAGTTATCCTCGGCCTATCGGGCTCGCTGTATGTACCGGACGCAACGATGCTCGCCCGCCGTCCGACTCCGAAGGATTTTCCGCCATGCCAGATGCCCTCGTCGCGCCCGCCGCGGCACCACCCAAAGACACGCTCGGCTGCATCGCGAACCTGCTGTCCAAGGATATTGAAAGGTCCGCGGGCGGCCTGACGCTCCATCGCAAATGCATGCGCGACGAACAGTTCGAGCGCATCGAGATGGCGGCCAGCGATCGCGGCTTCCTGATCGGCGTATCGCTGAACGCCGGCCACCGGCGGACGATCTACCGCGGGTCCGGCAAATCCGAGCGGCGGTTTCAGCACAACTCCATCTACATTCGCGACTTTTCGCGAAATTTCCGCGCCGACCTCTACGGCAAGTTCGATTTCGTCCTCGTCGAGCTGTCGCATCGCTATCTGGGCGACCTCGGCCGTGAGCACGACGGTCTGGAAATCGGCGGCCTGAGTTGCGCGCCCGACGTGCAGGACGCGGTGCTGGGCCACCTCGCGCAAGCCGTCGCCGACAGCCTCGACGGGTCCGGCGCGCTGAACGCGTTGTTCGTCGAGCAGATGGGGCTCGCGATCGGCACGCATCTGGCCTGCCGTTACGGCCATGCGCGCGCGCGCGACCTGGAGCGCAAGGGCACCCTGTCGCCGGTGAAGGTTGCGCTCGCCAAGGAGCTTCTGATGGAGAAGGCGGACCTCGGCGTGTCGATCGAGGAAGTCGCCAACGAATGCGATCTGTCGCGCGGCTATTTCATCCGCGCGTTCTCGCGCGCGACCGGACGCACGCCGCATCAATGGCTGCTCGAACAGCGCGTGGTCCGCGCGCGCCAACTGATCGAGACGACCGACATGACGCTCGCGGAAATCGCGGCCGCCTGCGGCTTCTCGGACCAGAGCCATCTGAACCGCCTGTTCGCCCGCATCGTCGGCCATCCGCCGGGCGCATGGCGGCGCGGCATGGCGCGTTGAGCCGCCTGTGTCGAGGGCCCGTTCACGCCGGTCACGGGCAACCCCCGGCGCGACGATTTTTTCCCACGGCGGAACCTGCGTTATTGACGTGAACAGGCGCTATTTCAGCGGCGTCTCGTCGTAGTTGACCGGCACCCAGTCGTACCGCTCGCCGTCTTTCCGCAAATGCCCGAGCCCGGGAAACGCGATGTGCGCGGCACCGACCAGATACCGCTTGCCCGCCACGCGCGCGAGCGTGTCGCGCCGCGTGCGGCGAGCCGCATCGGCATCGGTGTCGTACTGGACGGTGGCGGCGGTGTCCTGCAACTGGATCGCCGCGACGTGGACGATGTCGCCCCACGCGAGCAGCCCCGCGTTGCCGCTCTCGATCAGATAGGCCGTATGGCCCGGCGTATGGCCCGGCATCGGCACCGCGCGAATGCCGGGCGCGAGCGTCGCTTCGCCGCGAAACGTACTGAAGCGCCCGGCCGCGACGTAAGGCGCGACCGACGCGGCCGCCGCATCGAAAAACGACGCGAGGAACGCCGGCGCCTGCGCCTTGCCGTCCGGATCGAGCCAGTATTTCGCGTCGATCTCGTTCACGCGGACGGTCGCATTCGGAAAGGTCATCCTGCCGTTCGAAACCAGACCGCCGACATGATCCTTGTGCAGATGCGTGAGCAGCACTTCGTCGATCTGCCCGGCCTCATAGCCCGCCGCGCGCAGATTGGTGAGCAGCTTGCCGCAGCAGTCGCCGTAGAGCGCGCCGGCGCCGGTGTCGACGAGGATCCGCTTCGACCCGGTGTCGATCAGGAACGCGTTGATCGACCCTTGAACCGGCGGCTCGAGAAATTCGCGATCGAGATCGCGCCGGATGGCCTCCTTCGACACGTCGCGAAACACCGTATCGATCGGAAACGGATGCGTACCATCCGACAACGCGACGATCCGCAGGCTGCCGAGCTGCTGCCGATAGAATCCGGGCGGCTGGCGCCCGCCGCCCGGCTCGTCCGCGAATGCCGCCGACGCGACGATGCCGAGACACCCCACGACGAGCAGCATGCGGCCCGCGCGCGCCGCGCGTGTACACCAGTTCAGGTTCTTCTTCAAGTGCGATCCCGGGTTTGCGTATCGACGATATGCCGTGACACCGAGCTTAACCGTCAGGACCGGGAATAATCCTGAGCGACGCATGAATCGTTCTGAACGCGGGATGCGATGCGATCCACGGCCACCGGCCGGCGATAGAATGCGAACGGCATGCAACGCATCGTCGCGACAGCGACACGCACCCCGACGACGACATGGACAAATTCTCCGCGCTGCGCGCGTTCGTTGAAGTAGCGGAAGCCGGCGGCTTCTCCAGCGCAGGGCGCCGCCTCGATCTCGCCGCTTCGTCGGTGGTGCGCGCGGTGGACGCGCTCGAGGCATCGCTCGGCACCGTGCTGCTGAACCGCACCACGCGACAGGTCACGTTGTCCGATGCGGGCGCCGTCTACTATGCGCGGGCGAAGCAGCTGCTCGAGGCGCTCGCGGAAGCCGACGCACTCGTCGCCGATCGCGGCGACGAACCGTCAGGACCGCTGCGGGTGTCCGTGCCGGTCGCATACGGCATGCACCGCATCGCACCGCAGGTCGGCGCATTCCTCGCGCGCTATCCCAGGCTCGATCTCGATCTGCAACTCACCGACGCACGCGTCGATCTCGTCACCAGCCGGATCGACGTCGCGATCCGGCTCGGCGAAGCGGCGCCGTCCGCGGAAGTCGTCGCACGGCAGCTCGGCACGTTCCGGCGGTATGTCGTGGCGAGCCCCGACTATCTCGATGCGCACGGCACGCCATCGACGCCGGGTGAGCTGGTCGATCATGGCTGCCTGCGCTTTCACTTCGGTGGCGACCAGCAGGCGTGGTCGTTCGTCGATGCGCACGGCGCGACGAAGGTGCTCGTCACCGGGCGACTGAAATCGAACCACAGCGAAGTATTGCGCGCCGCCGCGCTCGATGGCGGCGGCATCGCGCTGCTGCCCGACTGGCTGGTCGATGCCGACGTCCGGGCCGGCCGCCTGCGCAGGCTGTTCGAACAGTACGACGTCGTGCCCGACGCGGCACGCTCGATCGTCACCGCGCTCTACCTGCCGAATCAGCGGGGCTCGAAGCGCGTCACCGCGTTCATCGATTTTGTCGAGGCGCAGGCTCGCACGCCGTGCTGAATCGCACGGCATGCGGTGTTACCAGCCGAACTTCGCCTCCATGCCGACATAGTCGGCATTGCGCGCGCCGAGCGCACGAATCGAATCGGCGACCTGGAAGTGCACGGCTTCGACGGCAAGCGCCACGTTTGCATTGACGAGCCAGTCCACGCGGGCCTGCGCATACATGCCGGTCCACGCACTGCCCTTGCCGGCGGTGCCGGGCACCGCCGACATCCCTTGCCCGTAGATCGCGTCGGCCGTCGTCGCGCGCCACTGGAAGCCGACCGCGGTCATGACCGTCACGTTGCCGGCCGGCTTGAACGTCAGCGACGGCTTCACGTGAAGCAGGTTGCTGTAGCCGGTGTAGCCGGCAAGCGTGAAGTAATAGCCGTTCGGGAACAGCGGATTGAAGGTGCCCATGCGCCCGTCGCCGGGATGCCTGTCGCCCGATGCGCCGTCGACCTGGATGCCGATGCGCGGCGTGCCGGCCGTTTTCGCGAACGTGTAGCCTGCGAGCGTGCCGAATGCCCACGCGCCGATCGTGTCCGGTCCGATGTGCCCCGTCTGGAGCATCGCCTCGGCGTCCCAGTCGAATTGCCCCGATTTGCCCGCGTAGCGCATGTCGAACACGTCGCGTCGTTCGGTGCCGGCGCCGGCGAGATAGCGCGCATTGTCGCGGGTATAGCGCGACCAGTACGCGGACAGATCGCCGGGACCGGTGCCGCTGCGCTCGACGCGCACGCCGTCGAATCTCAGGTGCCGGTTCGAGACGTCGTCGAACACCGCGTCGTTGCGGTATTGCACCGGGCGCGTCACATAGCCGATCAGCCGCCATTTGCCGATTTCGTAATTGGCCCACAGCGCGTCGAACGCCTGACGCACGTTGGGACCGTCGCGCACCGACACGAACCGCTGCAAGTCGAATGCCATTTCCTGCCGGCCGATGCGCGTCTTGAAAGTGCCGCCGCCCAGCTGATCGACATACGCGACGAACGCCTGTTCGATGTCGAGCTGATCGCGATCGACCACCCCGACCGTATCCTTGCCGAACGGCCGGGAATCGACGAACTGGACGAACGCCTGGAAATGCCCGGCATAGCGCAGATCCGCGTGCACGTTCGCACGCTGGATCACGTAATTGTCGTCATGCGCGGCGCCCAGCCCGAACAGCGGCGCATTGTTCAGCTCGAAGCGCTCGCGCAGGTTCGCGCCGAGCGACAGGTAGGTCGACGGATCGCCGCCCAGCGGGATGTACTTCAACGCGTCGAGCGGCTTGCGCGGCACGCACGGATTCGCAAGTACCGACCAGTCTTCCTGCCAGCGGTTGAACAGCACCGTGGGGCGCTTCGCGGTGCACGACGTGCCGGCGGCTGCAGCCGCGGCCGCGGCGGGGGCCGGGGCCGGGGCCGACGATGCGTCGGCACCGGCCGCCGTACCGGCGTACGTCGCGACGCCCGCCGCCAGCATGGCGGTCGGCAGCACGCCCCGCCACGCTCGTTGCGTCGACCGATGTCCCATTACTTCGACCGCGCGTGGATCTCGGCGACATAGCCGCCGGGGAACTGCACGAGCGCCGCGTCGCGGCCGTCCGACGCAAACGTCGGCACGAGCACGGTCACACCGGCCGCCTGCGCCTGCTTCAGCGTGGCGGCGAGATCGGTCACTTCGTAGCCCGTCATCTCGCGGCCGAACGGGTAAGGCAGACGACCATCCGTCGCGAGCACGGTCATCTTGCCGAAGCCCGATTCGATGCGGATCCGGCGGTACGTATCGTTCGGCCGGCCGATCTCGACGCCCGGCGCGTGGCGCACGTCCGACACGACCTTGCCGCGCGAGAACGCGACGAAATCGCGCACCAGCTTGTTCGCGCTTTCCGGCGACACGTACACGCGGTTTTCCGGCACCGTCTGCAGCGCATCGTAATGCGGCGCTTCGGTATGCCAGTACAGTTGCATGTTCACGCCGCCCGGCCAGCGGATGATCGCATCGCGGCCGATCGGGTCCGGGAACGTGTCGACGATCACGTCCGCGCCGTGCGCGCGCGCCGACTTCACCGCGACGTCCATGTCGGTGACGAGATAGCCGGTGCGCTCCTCGCAGAACGGGTACGGAATCGGCGTCTTGAAGCCGAACACCGACACCGTGCCGACCGGCGTGAGCACGAGCTGCGACATCGTCTGGCTCGGCGTCGGCGTGACCTGGAACACGCCCTGCTTCGACTTCTTGCCGCCGAACGTCGCGACGAAGCTGTCGGTAAAGCGGTCGAAATCTTCCGGCGCGACGCAGACGTGCGTCGTATCGTATTGCGGGCCGACCGTGACGGCCGGTACACGCCCGGATGCGGATTCGACCAGACGCGTCGTATCGGCGTGGGCCGGCGCGTTCGCCAGCAATGCGCCGAATACGGCCGTCGTCAGCAATACCTGTCGCAACTTCAGTGCAATCATCGAGTTCTCCTTGAGCTTGCCGACAGGCGTGCTGCCCGTGTGGCGGTTCGAAACAGACTAGTGGAGGCTGGCCTGAATGTCATGGCGGCATCCTGAATTGTTCTGAATATGCCGCCCCGGCTGCGCAGCTTCATCGATAATGCCCGCCGTCACGCCGGAACCGGCAAACCCAGCCGCCAGCTCAGATTCCCGCGCGCACGCGCCTCGCAGCGCGTGTAGAAGAAGTCGGTCAGATAAATGCGCGGGCGTTCGAGCAGCCCGCGCAGGATGGCACGTTCAAGACGGTCGTAAGCGCGGTCGTCGAGATCCGGGCGCTCGGCCCGCAGGCGCCGCCCGTCTTCGCGAAACCGGCTGCGAGACGCACCGAGCACGGCCAGGTCGATGTCGCACACGAAACGGCTATCCGGTTCGGCGGCAACGCCCGCATGGGTGGTCGCGAGAATCATCGCGCAGACAAGGTCGCACGCGCGGATGCGTCCATCCGCCTGGCGCCGGAACCAGTCTGCGCTACGCTGCTCGTTATCCTGCGCGCCGGGGACGAAGATCACGTCATGGAACCACAGCGCGAGCTCGACGGCCTCCGGTTCGGGAACCGCGCCGCGCGCGAGGTCGAGATGACGCAAGCAGCGCCGTACATGCAACAGCGTATGGTAATGGCGCGCCGGCTCCGCATAGCACCGCGACAGCATGCGATAGACATCCTCGGCACGTGCGCCGCCGCAGCATGACCACAACGCAACGAATCGCGCCTGCGTCCGGTTCACGTTCGCTCCTTGGCGCGGGGCGCCCGCGCACGATCGCCCCAAGCCGACATTACCACGATGCGCTCAGAAAAATTCCCTGCGAATGTCGATGCTCGACCGCTGCCCGATGTTTCCGTAATGATGCGCGAGCCATGCGTCCGCTTCGCGCCGCCCGTGGTCACGCAATTCGCTCAGAAATCCCCAATCCGCGTTGTACTTGCTCGATACGCTCAATGCGCTCAGCGCGTCGTCCGCGCGAATCGAATGGATCAGCATTTCCTTCATGTCGCCGCGCTTGACCGTGCCGTCCCGGATCAGGTCGGTGACGAACGCGATGGCGCGCATCTCGCGCATCAGCGACGAGTTGAAACTGATCTCGCTGATACGGTTGAGAATTTCCGCGGCCGTGACGGGGACACCACGGCGCACGAGCGGATTGATGTGCACGATCACGACGTCGCGCGTCGCGCAGTTGTAGATCAGCGGATAGATGGCCGGATTGCCCATGTAGCCGCCGTCCCAGTAGTACTCGCCATCGATCGACACCGCCTGGAACAGGGTCGGCACGCATGCCGATGCAAGCACCGCGTCGGCACTGACATCCTCGCCCGTGAAGATGCGTATCTTCCCGGTCTCGACGTTGGTGGCGCACAGGTACAAGCGGATCGGACAGTGCTTGCGCAGCGCGTCGAAGTCGACCCGGCGCTCGAGCACCTCGCGCAGCGGATTCAGGTTGTTCGGATTGAACTGATAGGGCGAGAAAATGCGCAGCATCATGTCGGCGAACGCATAAATCGGCGAATGATCGAGCCCGAAGCTGTGCGTGCCCTTCAGCCAGGGCGCCCAGCGCAGCGGGTTGTAGTGCTCCGCCGATTTCGCGACCGCCTCCCAGAAGTCGTGCAGCGCCTGACGCGCACCGTCCTCGCCGCCCTGCAGCAGCCCGTACGCGAGTACCGTGGCGTTCATCGCGCCGGCGCTGGTGGCGCTGACGCCCTCGATGTCGAGCCTGCCGTCTTCGATCAACCGGTCGAGCACGCCCCACGTGAAGGCGCCGTGCATCCCGCCGCCCTGCAACGCCAGCGCGACCGGTTTGCGCGGGACATCGCGGTGACGTCTTGTATGCGTGATTGTCATGCCCGTCTCCTCAAGCAGCGGCGGGGCGCGCGCGGCACGCGGTCACACGATGCGTCGTCGTGCGCCCCGGCCCGTTCATCCCGCGCGCGCGCCCAATGTATCCAGCAGCGTCTTGGCCTCTCGCAGGTCGCTCGTGTCGAAGCCTTCCGTGAACCACGCGTACACCTCGGACAGCGCTTGCGTCGCCTCCACGGTCTTTCCCCGTCGTTGCAACAGCCTGGCGAGGTCCGACGCCGCGCGCAATTCCAGCGCCCTGGCACCCTGCTGGCGCGCTCGCGCGATCGCCTTGTGAAGGCAATCGATGGCTTCGTCGTCGCGTTCGGGTGCCGCGCCTTCGTTGCCCGCGCCGTCAGCCAGATAGATTCCGGTGAGCCGGTACACCTCGGCCTCGTAGCAATGCTCGCCGGATTGCTCGACGATCGCCCTGGCCTCTTCGAGCATGCCCAGTGCCGAGCGCTTGTCGCCCGCGCGCCAGTAACTGTCGGCGAGCAACGCGAGAGAGTAAGGACGCTGGTCCTCGCCGCCGGCTGCCCGCTGCGCGTCGAGGCCCTGCCGCATCTGCGCGATGCCGTCCTCGAGGTTTCCCTGCGCGCTCATCGCCCAGCCTCGCAGCACCGTTCCCCAAGCGAGCCAGTACGGCAACCCGTGCTCGGTCGATACGGCGATGACCGCGTCCGCGCGCTCGGCGGCGAGCAGCGGCTCGCGCCGCAGTTGGTGCAAGTGCGCGGTGTAGGTCAGGCTGAACGCCAGCGAAGGCCCGTAAGAAAGGCTCCGCGCGAGCGCCAGTGCTTCGACGCTGCATTCGAGCGCCTGGTCGGGATACCCCTGAATCCACAGGGTCAGCACGAGGAAGCTGAGCGCCCGGATGCCGGGATCCACGCCGTGCGCGAACACGTGCGCCTGATGCTGCTCCGGGTCGTAGATCGCCCGGGCCTGCTCCAGATGCGTGCGAGCCGCAGTGAATTCGCCCTGCAGAAAGAAGCACGACCCCAGTGCGCTATGTGCCTCGATGAGGAAGCCCGGATCGTTCGCGTCCCGGGCCGTTTCGAGCATCTGCTTGCCCAGCTCGGTCGCGAGCGCATACTCGCCGCGCACCACGTGATGCATCCGCAATCCCAGCTGCGTCGCGAAGCGCGGCGATGCCTCGCCGGTCCGCTCGCACAGCTCGAGCGCGCGCGTATAGATTGCGCCCACCTCCGTCGCGCCATACCCGCGCACGTCCATCAGGACCGGCCCGAGCGAAAGCAGCAGCGTCAGCTCCCAATGCGCGCGCACGGGTGTGTCGGGCAAGCCCTTCAGCAACGCCAGCGCCGCGCCGAGGTGATTCATTGCATCGTGATGGGCGGCATGGCGCAACGCCTGCTGGGCCGCACGATGAAGGTATTCGACCGCCTTCGGAATGTTGCCGCTCTGGCTGTAGTGGTGCGCAAGCTCGCTGCAGTAATCGGCGATGCGCGTCGGGAACAGCATCTCGATCGCCTGCGCGGTGCGTTCGTGCAGCGTGGTACGCCGCTCCGTGAGCAACGAGCGCCCGGCCACTTCCTGGGTCAGCGCATGCTTGAACGAATAATTGACTTCGGGGAAAGCGGGACGCTCGTAGATGAACTCCGCCGCTTCCAGATGCGCGAGCAGACGCCGCAGTTCGTCGTCCCGTGCCGGCGCCTCGCCGCAAATCCGCCGGATCAGGCTGAACGGAAACTCGTGGCCGATCACGGCGAGCGCCTGCAGCAGTTCCTTTTCGTCGAGCGGCAGCCGGTCGATCCGCGCAGCCAGCACGCCCTGCACGGTGGTGGGTATGTGCAGCGTCGCCGGGGTCTCCTCGATCCGATAACGCCCGGCCTCGCCGAGCAGCGACTTCTCTTCGACGAGCGTCTGGACCACTTCCTCCATGAAGAACGGATTGCCCTCCGTCTTCTCCAGAATGAGCTGCTTCAGCGGCACGAGCGAGCGATCCTCGCCGAGCAGCGCCGCGAGCAATCCCTGCGCATCCGACGGGCCCAGCGGTTCGAGCCGCAGCGTGCTCCAGTGCGCCGCGCCGGCCCACGCGGGCCGATACTCGGGCCGGTAGTTCACCAGGAGCAGGATGCGTGCGTCCGGCACGTGGTCGATCAGATACGTGAGGAAGGCTTCCGTTTCGCGGTCGAGCCATTGCAGATCCTCGAACAGCAGATGGAGCGGTTGATTCCGGCTCTCGCGCACGAGCAGCTGCCTGATCGCGTCGAAGGTGCGCTCGCGCCGGATCTGCGGATCCATCTCGGCGAGCACCGGGCTGCCTTCGCCGATGCCCAGCAGATAGAGAACGTACGGCACGAGTTCCTCGAAACTGCGCTCGAGCGTGAGCGCCTTGCCGATGACCTTTTCCCGGCAGCGCCGCTCGTCGTCCTGGGTCGTGATCTGGAAATAATTCTTCAGGAGTTCGATGAGCGGCAGATTGGGAAACGCCTTGCCGTGCGATACCGAGAACGTCTCCAGCACCAGCGCGCCACGCCGCGAACGCTCCTTGAACTCGTGGAACAGGCGCGACTTGCCGACGCCGGCTTCCCCCACCACGCCGACCACGCGCCCGTGCCCGGCCCGCATGGTGTCCAGCGCACGGTTCAGGTGCTCCATTTCCGTTTCGCGGCCGACGAACCGCGCGAGGCCGCGGTGCGCCGCCAGTTGCAAGCGGGTGCGCAAAGCGCCCAGGCCCAGCACCTCGTAGACGCACAGCGGCGCGGGAATTCCCTTGAGTTGCGTCGCGCCCAGCGCCTTGAATTCGAAATAGCCCTCGGCCAGCTTGTGGGTCGACTCGCTGACGAGAATCGACGTCGGCGCCGCGATGCCCTCGATCCGCGACGCGATGTGGATCGTATGTCCGAGCGGATCGTACTCGGTGTGCAAATCGTCGGTGCGGATCGAACGGACGACGACCTCGCCCGTGTGAACGCCGACGCGAATCTGCAGAGGAATGCCTTCCTGCAGACGAATGCGATCGCCATGCTGGCGCATCGCCTGCTGCATGCGCAACGCGGCGAAGAGCGCGCGCTGCGCATGGTCTTCGTGGGCGATCGGTGCGCCGAACAGCGCGAGGATGCCGTCGCCGAGCGATTTCGCTACATACCCTTCGTAGTAATGGACCGCCTCCATCATCAGCTCGACCACGGGCACGATCAGGCGATGCGCCACTTCGGGATCGAGATCGTGGATCAACGCGGTCGACCCGGCCATGTCGGCAAACAGTGCGGTCACGGTCTTGCGCTCGCCGGCGGGCTCGCCGCGCGCTTCCATGGCCGCGTGTTCGGCACGGATCCGCTCGGCAAGATGATCCGGCGTGTAATGAACGGGAGTCGGCGGGAGCTCGGGGGCCGATGGCCGTGAAGGTGGCGGCGCCGCAGCGGTCGTCTCGAGCGACGCTCCGCAATTGCTGCAGAAGCGGGCCGCGGGGTCGGCGTCATGTCCGCATCGCGGGCACGTGCGGGACAGCACGGCCTGACATTCCTGGCAGAACCTCGCACCGGGAGGATTCTCGGACCCGCATAGTGTGCAGCGCATAAAACCCTCTCTTCCTGCCAAGGGTCGACCTCAAAACATTATGCGCCACTCTCCGCGGGTATTCAGGGCCAACCGGCACCAGTTAACCCTACATCTTCCCCGCCAGATGGAACCGCGATGCCGGATGCCACAGCCTTACCGACGTGGCGACCTGCTCGCCGACCCACGTGCGGCGCCGCAATAGCAGACACGGTTCGCCGATCTCCATGACGAGATGCCGACGCACCTGGGCACTCGGCTTCTCCGCGTAGATGCGGAACTCCGCGCGCTGGATCGGCGCGAGCCGCACCATGTAGTGATTCGGCGTCTCGAGCGTGAAATCCTGCTCCAGGTAGTCCGGAAACAAGGCCGGGTTCACGTAGCGATCCTCGAACTGGATCGGCTCGTCCTCCTCGTAATGCACGATCCGCGAATGAAACACGGGCCCCGTGCGAAGCCCCAGCGCCTCGATCGCCTCCGGCTCGACGCTGCGCTCGAGCAGCAACACGCGCGCGCTGTGCCGATGACCGCGCTCGGCAATCTCGTCCGCGATGTTGCGGATCTCCAGCACCGTCGATTCGTAATGCCGGCGCTCGACGAACGTGCCGGCGCCCTGGATGCGCGTCAGCACGCGCTCGGTGGTCAGCTCGCGCAGCGCGCGCGACACCGTCATCCGTGCGACGCCGAACTCCTTGACCAGCTCGGCCTCGGTCGGAATCGCGCCGCCCGGCTTCCAGTCGCCCTTCGCGATCCGCTCGACGACGTAGCGCTTGATCTGCTGGTACGCCGGCAGCGCGCGTGCCGGCACGTCGTCGCCCGACGTGCCCGCCCGACGCGCCGGTGTGTATCGTTCCGTTTCGTTCATGCGCCCTCGACCGATTGAAGGTTGGATGCCCCGCCGCCTGTCACCCTCACACCGCTACAGCACCGACGGCGGCACGCCCGCGACGATCCCGGCCGCGATCGCGATGTCGTCGGCAAGCGGCCGGTCGTCGTGATACGCGGGCACGCGTTCGCGCACCTGTCGCCACAGCGCATCGGTCGACGCGGCACGCGCCGCTCCGCTCGCCTGCAAATCGTAGGCCTGCGCGGCGGCCAGCAGCTCGATCGCGAGCACGCGGGTCGTATTCTCGATGATGTCGAGCGCCTTCAGCGCGGCGGGCGTCGCGTGGCACAGATGATCTTCCTGCAACCCCGACGTAATGCCGCCGTCGAGGCTCGCCGGCGCCGCGAGCCGCTGATTCTGCGCGACGAGCGCGACCGCCGTGTACTGCGCGATCATGAAGCCCGAACACGTGCCGCCGGGCGCCGCGAGAAACGCCGGCAACCCGCTCACGAGCGGATTGACGAGGCGGTCCAGACGCCGCTCGGCAATGGCCGCCACCTGCGCCATCGCGGCCGCGAGGCTGTCCATCGCAAGCGCGATGCCCGCGCCGACCGCATGCGCCTGCGAATGAACGACCGGTGCGTCGCGCGTACCGGCGACGATCGGGTTGTCGGTGACGGACGCGAGTTCGCGGTCGACGACTTCCGCCGTCACCGCGAACACGTCGCGCGCCGCGCCGTGCACATGCGGAATCGTGCGCAGGCTGAGCGGATCCTGCGTATGCCGCCCGCTCGCCGCGCCGAGCATCGGGCTGTCGGCGAGCATCGCCCGCAGGCGCGCGCCGACGTGCCCGATGCCGGGCGAGATCCGCAGCGCGAGCGACGCCGGGTCGAACGCGGCGAGCTGGCCGCCGAGATTCTCGAAGCTCGCCGCCGCGATCCAGTCGGCCCAGTCGAGCAGCCTCTCCGCGCGCGCCAGCGCGAACGCGGCGAGCCCCGTCACGCACGGCGTGCCGTTGACCAGGCTCAGGCCTTCTTTCGCGCCGAGCGCGAGCGGTTCGCGACCGATGCGGCGCAGTGCCTCGTCGCCGCACATGCGCTCGCCGCGATGGCGCGCATGGCCATGCCCAATGCACACGAGCGCGACATGCGCCATGTGGGTCAGGTAGCCGACCGAACCGTGCGCCGGCACCTCGGGCAGGCAATCGTGTTCGAGCAGCGCGACGAGCTGTTCGACGACGTCGGCACGCACGCCCGAATGCCCATGCGCGAAGTTGTTGATCGCCGCCGCGATGATCGCGCGCGTTTCGGGCGCGCCGAGCGGCATGCCGACGCCGACCGCGTGGCTCATCAGGATGTTGCGCGACAGCGTGCTCTGCTGGGCCGGCGACACGATCACGTCGCACAGCGCACCGACGCCGGTATTGACGCCGTAAGCGCGGATCCCGCGCGCGACGATCTCGTCGACGAGCTCGCGCGCCGCGGCGATCCGCCCGCGCGCATCGTCGGTCAACGCCAGCGGTTCGCCGGCCGCGACGGCCGCAACCTGCCGCCAGTCGAGCGGCCGTGCAGAACGGAATACGGTCATGACGTCCTCAGTTCGCGGCGCGGTCGTGATGGCTCGACACGAACTGGCGGAAGCGCTCGGAACACTGGCCGCCGAACAGCGCGTCGGGCGGCCCGTCCGAATCGACCTCGCCCTGATGCAGGAACATCACGCGATTCGACACGTGCCGCGCGAAGCCCATTTCGTGCGTGACGACCAGCATGGTGCGCCCTTCCTCGGCGAGCGAGCGCATCACGCGCAGCACTTCGCCAACCAGCTCCGGGTCGAGCGCCGACGTCGGTTCATCGAACAACATCACCTTCGGATGCATCGCGAGCGCGCGGGCGATCGCGACGCGCTGCTGCTGGCCACCCGACAGGTGCGCGGGATAGTAGCCGCGCTTGTCCGCGAGACCGACGCGCGCGAGCAGCGCCTCGGCTTCCTCGACCGCTTCCGCGCGGCTGCGCTTGAGCACGCGCAGCGGCCCTTCGACGAGATTGTCGAGCACCGTCATGTGCGACCACAGGTTGAAGTTCTGGAACACCATCCCGAGCTGCGAGCGGATGCGATCGACCTGCCGCCGGTCGCCCGGCTGCAGCTTGCCGTCGCGTGCGCGCTTCATCTTCAGTTCCTCGCCGGCAAGCGCGACGGAGCCGTCGTCGGGCGTTTCGAGCAGGTTCAGGCAGCGCAGGAAGGTGCTCTTGCCCGAGCCGCTCGCGCCGAGGATCGAGATGACGTCGCCTTCGTGCGCGTCGAGCGAGATACCCTTCAGCACATGATGATCGCCAAACGACTTGTGGATGTTCTTGACCGACAGCGCAACGGGAGCAGCGGTGTTCATCGGATTCTCCGGGAAAGGACGGGGGCGCTCAGGACGCAACGCGCCGGGGATTGCGTGCCGCCGCGGCGGGCGCACCGGACGGCTTCGGCGCACGCAGGTGGCCGGAGAGTCGCCATTCGAGCGCGCCGAGCAGTCGCACGACGATGAAGTTCAGGCCCAGGTAGATCAGCGCCGCGCACACGAACACCTCGGTCGTCCGGTAGGTCTGCTGGATGATCTGCTGCGCGACGCCCGTCACCTCCCACACGGTCACGAGGCTCGCGAGCGCGGTCGACTTGACCAGCAGCACGGCTTCGGTCGAATACGCGGGCAGGCACTGGCGCAATGCGATCGGGCCGATCACCCGGCGCAGCAGCGCGAAGCCCGACAGGCCGATCGAATAACCGGCCTCGATCTGCCCGACCGGCACGGCCATCAGCCCACCACGCAGGATCTCGGCCGTGTAGCCTGCCGTGCACAGCGCGAGCGACAGCACCGCGCACACATACGGCTCGCGCAGCAGCGGCCAGACGAAGCTTTCGCGGATCACGCCGAACTGGCCGAGCCCGTAGTACACGAGGAACATCTGGATCAGCAGCGGCGAGCCGCGAAACACGAGGATGTAGGCTCGCGCGAAGCGGTTCGGCAGCCAGTGCGGCGACACGCGCATCGTGACGATCACGAGCGACAGCAGGCCGCCGAGCACGAGCGACGCGAAGAACAGGCCCAGCGTGGTCGGCACGGCCGCGAGCAGCTGACCCAGCGTGCCGAGGAGGAAATCGAAATCGAAAGACATGCGTGCTCTCCGTCAGTTGCGCGCGAAATTGCGGCGGAACGAGCGGCCGACGATCGCTTCGGCCCGGTTGAACACGCGGTTCGACAGGCCCGTCATGACCAGGTAGAGCGCGCCGCCCGCGACGAAGAACACGAAGTACTGATGCGTCGAGCTCGCCGCGATCTGGCTCGTGCGCAGCAACTCGGCGAGGCCCGTGACCGAGATCAGCGCCGAATCCTTCAGACTCAGCTGCCACACGTTGCCGATGCCGGGCAGCGCGAAGCGCAGCACCTGCGGCACGAGGATGCGGCGCAGCACCATCGCGCGCGGCATGCCGATCGAGCGCGCCGCTTCGAGCTCGCCCTTCGACACCGCGAGCACCGCCGCGCGATACACCTCGGCCTGATAGGCGCCCGAGATCATCCCGACGGCGAGTGCGCCGATCACGAACGGCGGCACGCCGATGAAGCCTTCCGCGCCGAACCACTGACCGACGGTCGTGACGAGCGTCGAGCCGCCGAAGTAGAACAGATAGATGACGAGCAGTTCGGGCACGCCGCGAAACACCGTCGTGTACAGGTCGCCGAGCAGGCGGGCGCTGCGGTGGCGCGACAGCTTGGCCGCCGCGATCGCCGCGCCGATCACGGCGCCGACCGCGAGCGCGGCGAGCGTCAGCGCGACCGTCATCAGCGCGGCGAGCAACAGCACGCCGCCCCAGCCCTCGGTACCGAAGCCGAGCATTTCAAGAATCGCCATGCATGCCTCCCGGCAAGCGTTGAATGAATCCGCAGGATGCGTGCCGCCGCGCGTCGTTCGAGCCGCTCACGCGGCGGCGGCCGGCCACGCGCTTACGGCGTGACGTCGGTCTTGAACCACTTGTCGGCGAGTTTCTTCACGGTGCCGTCCGCGAGCGCCGCGCCGATCGCCGTATCGAACTTCGTCTTCAGGTCGGCGTCCTGCTTGCGGAACGCGAGCCCTTCACCCGGGCCCCAGATCGGTCCGCCGAGCTTCGGGCCCGCGAGCACGATCGACGCGTTGTCCTTCTTCGCGTTGTTCGCCGCGTAGTACGTGACATCGTCGAACGACGCGTCGATGCGACCCGCGACGAGGTCGAGATCGCGCTCAGGCGAGGTCTTGTACACGCGGATCGACGCGATGTCCTTGAAGCTGTCGTTGATGAACTTCGTGTAGACGGTGCCCGACTGGATGCCGATCGTCTTGCCCTTCAGCTGCTTGCGCAGCGTGTCGACGGTCGGCCTGTCGGCATTCGCGTCGCCGGTCAGCTTGACCATCGGCGCGCCGGGCGCGGCCTTCGGCAGGATCTTGGTATCGGTGACGGCGAAGGTCGCCGGCGTGGCCGCATACGGGCGCGAGAACAGCAGGATCTTCTCGCGCTCCGGCGTGATCGAGATCGCATCCATCAGGACGTCGAACTTGCCGGCCTGCAGACCCGGAATCATCCCGTCCCAGTCCTGCGCGACCATGTTGCACTGCACCTTGATCCGCTCGCACACGTTGGCGAGCAGTTCCGGTTCGAAACCGCCCAGCTTGCCGCCCGGCAGCGTGAGGTTCCACGGTGCGTAGCCGCCTTCGAGCGCGACCGTCACCGTCTTCCATTCCTTTGCCTGCACCGGTGCGGCGAGCGTTGCCGCCGCGGCCGCGATGGCGCCGATCGTCCTGATTGCCCACTTGATGCGCTTGCCGTTCACGAGAGTTTCTCCTTGCGTTGAAGTTCGCCATCCCTTCGGTGCAGCAAGCCGCCTCAGGAATTTGTCTATACAAGCATGCAAGAAGAAAAACAGCGCGACAAGCAGCGATCAAAAAAAACCGGGAAAACGCGGGAAATCCCCTAATTTCAGGGCTCTGACGTGCGTCATCGAGGGGAATCCGGGCACGGATTTGGTGCAATTCCGGCGGTCGAATCGCCAGGATGACTAGACAAATTTTGAATTCGATCGGGAGCGGGGCCGAGAGACTCGGCACGGACGACCATCACAATTCATCTGGCGATGAATCGAGTCCGTGCCGATCCAGCTCCTGGCGGCGCGCGACGATCCGGCCCGCGCATGCGCTACTTCTGCCTGGTTTGTTCGCTGTCCAGCGCCGCAAAGAGCTGATCGAAACGCGCTTTCGCATCGCGCGGTTGTGCAACGCTTCGGGCCGCGGCTTCGTTCGTCGGCTGTCCGACCACGATCAAGCCGACCATGCCCAACATGTGATGAGGAAGACAGCGATAGCCATAAACACCGGGCGTATCGAACTTCACGGTCAGGTCTTCGCTGATCTTTCCCGCAAACGACAGGGCCCCGTCCGGCGCCATCCCGGGAATGCTTTCGACGCTATGACCGCTGTCGGCGGCCACGAAATGGACGCTGTCGCCCGCGTTGATATGGACGAGGGCCGGCTCGAACCCGCGCTGGCCGTCCGATGCCTGATCAAGCATCCTGACTTCGATGTCGGCCGCGTAAGCACCGAACGACCACAGCAACCCCGCCCCGACGATCAACCGCGCCAATCCGGATTTCTTCATTTCGTCCTCCGACGGATTGGCCGCGGGATCGCTCCCCCGGCCAACCCGATCACGGTATCAGCTGCGCTTCAGATCGAAGCGATCGAGGTTCATCACTTTCGTCCACGCGTGGACAAAGTCGCGCACGAACTTCTCGTGCGCATCGTCCGACGCATAGACTTCGGCAACGGCCCGCAGCTCCGAACTGGAACCGAACACCAGATCGACCGGGCTTGCCGTCCACTTGAGCGCGCCCGTCTTGCGGTCACGCCCTTCGTAAGTCCCGTCTGCACTCGAGGACTTCGTCCATTGGGTCGACATGTCGAGCAGATTCACGAAGAAGTCGTTGCTCAGCGTGCCGGGACGATTGGTCAGGACACCAAGCCTTGAATGGCCCGCATTGGCGTCCAGCGCACGCAGCCCGCCCACGAGAACGGTCATCTCCGGAACGGAGAGATCCAGCTTGCTCGCGCGGTCGACCATCAACTCGGCCGGCGACCGCTCATTGCTTTTCCGATAGTAGTTGCGGAACCCGTCGGAGGTCGGCTCGAGAACGGCGAAGGAAGCGACATCGGTCTGCGCCTGCGTCGCATCGACGCGTCCCGGCGAGAATGGAACCTTGACGTCGTAGCCGGCCTTGCGGGCCGCATCCTCGACGGCCGCGCTGCCGCCCAGCACGATCAGGTCGGCCAGCGACACCTGCTTGCCATCCGTTCTGTTCCTGTTGAAGCCGGACTGAATGTCTTCCAGCGACTTCAGCACTTTCGACAGGCTCGCCGGGTCATTCACCGCCCAGGCGTTTTCCGGCGCGAGGCGAATGCGCGCGCCATTCGCGCCGCCTCGGTAGTCGGTGGCACGGAACGAGGCCGCGGACGCCCACGCGGTCTTGATCAGTTCCGACTTCGGCACCCCCGATGCGAGGATCCTGCGCTTCAGCTCCGCGATATCGGCGTCGCCGATCATCTGGTAGCCGGCAACGGGCAGCGGATCCTGCCAGATCAGGTCGACCTTGGGCACATCCTTGCCCAGATAGCGCGCCTTCGGGCCCAGATCCCGGTGCGTCAGCTTGAACCACGCCTTGGCGAACGCCAGCTTGAATTCCTCGGGATGCGCCTGAAAACGCTTGGCGATCGCGCTGTACGCGGGATCGACCTTCAACGCGATATCGGTCGTAAACATCATCAGCGGATGTCGCTTCGACGGATCGTGTGCGTCCGGCACGATGTCCTGCGCGTCCTTCGGCATCCATTGATGAGCGCCTGCCGGGCTCTTCGTCAGCACCCAATCGTGTTCGAGCAGATTGTCGAGATACTGCATCGTGAAGTGAACGGGGTCGACCGACCATGCGCCTTCAAGGCCGCTCGTGATCGTGTCGGCGCCCTTCCCGGTACCGCACTTGTTCGCCCAGCCCAGGCCTTGCGCTTCGACGCCCGCGCCCGCCGGTGCCGCGCCCACGCATTTGTCGGGCGACGCCGCGCCATGGGCCTTGCCGAAGGTATGACCGCCCGCGATCAGCGCGAGGGTCTCCTCGTCATTCATCGCCATGCGGCCGAACGCCTCGCGAATGTCCTTTGCCGCGGCGACGGGATCGGGGTTGCCGTTCGGACCTTCCGGGTTCACGTAGATCAGCCCCATCTGGGTGGCCGCCAGCGGCTTCTCGAGCTTGCCGTTCTTGTCGCGGTTATCCGACATGAATTTCGTGCCGGCGCCCCAGTAAACCAGATCCGATTGCCAGTCGTCTTCCCGGCCGCCGCCAAAGCCGAAGGTTTGAAAACCCATGGATTCAAGTGCGACATTGCCGGTGAGGACCATCAAATCGCCCCACGAAATATTCTGGCCATATTTCTTCTTGATCGGCCACAACAAACGGCGCGCCTTGTCGAGATTGGCGTTATCCGGCCAGCTGTTCAGCGGCTCGAATCGCTGCTGTGCGCCGCCGGCGCCGCCCCGGCCGTCGTACGTGCGATAGGTGCCCGCTCCGTGCCACGCCATCCGGATGAAGAACGGTCCATAGTTGCCGTAGTCTGCCGGCCACCAGTCCTGCGACGTCGTCAGGGTCGCGCGGATATCCTTCTTCACGGCCTCGATATCGAGCTTGTTGAAGGCCTGCGCATAGTCGAAATCCTTCCCGTACGGATTCGACTCGACGTCGTGCTGACGCAGCGGCGAAAGATCGAGCCGCTCCGGCCACCAGAAGTCATTCGTGCGCGGCGCACCGTCGGCCCACGCGGCAATGGTGCCGGCACTCATCGCGATGATGGCGAGCGCGGCCACGACCGATTTTCCGATACGTTTTTTCTGCATATGACCCCTCCGTAATTGGGCGTAATGTTGGAATGCCGGAGGATTGTGGTCTTTGATGGAATTCGTCGGCCAATCGGTAGTTTTTATTCTTCCGATTAATGCGGACTATGGGCGCGATCCGGATGCCACGGTTTCAGATGGCACCGGGCGAGAACGAAGGCGCTCACGCAGAACGCGAACCGTCCGCGGTGAGCATGTAGCCAAGAGCTACCGTGTCAGACCGCGCGAGCCTCGCGCAGACAGAAATAAAGTGGTCACCGTTTGCGACGTAAAGATGTCACTTCTCCGAGTGCCCCAGAAACCGCTCCACCAACCTCACGAAATAACTCGCCCCCACCGGCAGCAACGCATCGTTGAAGTCGTAACTGGCGTTATGCAGCAGGCAAGGGCCGCCGCCATGCCCATGCACGCGGTGATCGCCCGCCCCGTTCCCGAGGAACGCATAACAACCCGGCTTCTCGCGCAGCATGAACGAGAAATCCTCCGCCGCCATGGTCGGATCGACGGCGGCGTTCACATGCGCGTCGCCCACCAGCTCGCGCATCACCGCCACCGCCACCGCGGTCTGCTCGGCGTCGTTCACGGTAGCCGGATACTGGCGCTGGAAATCCACCTCGCTCTCGCAATCGAAGGCCGTGGCCGTCGCGGCCACCACGGCGCGCATGCGCGTCTCGATCAGGTCGAGCGCCGCATCGGAGAAGGTCCGCACCGTGCCGCCGAGCCAGGCATCGGTCGGCACCACGTTCATCGCCTCGCCCGCATGCACCTGCGTGACCGACAGCACCGCGCCGTCGATCGGATTTCGGTTGCGCGTGACGATCCCCTGCAGAGCACTCAGCACCTGCCCCGCCGCGAACACCGGATCGCGGCCCAGGTGCGGCATGGCCGCGTGGCAGCCGGCACCGCGCAAGTTGATCCGGAACAGGCTGGTCGATGCCATCAGCGGCCCCGGCCGCACCGCGAAATCGCCGGCCGCGATGCCGGGCCAGTTGTGCAGCCCGAACACGGCATCCACCGGGAAACGCTCGAACAGGCCGTCCTCGATCATCGCGCGCGCGCCGCCGCCCGCCTCCTCGGCCGGCTGGAAGAACAGCTGCACGGTGCCGTCGAACTCGCCATGCCGCGCCAGATGGCGCGCGGCCCCCAACAGCATGGTGGTGTGCCCGTCGTGGCCGCACGCATGCATCGCGCCGGGCACCGTCGAACGATGCGCGAAGGTGTTGGCCTCCTGCACGGGCAGCGCATCCATGTCGGCGCGCAGGCCGATCGCGCGCACGCTGCCGCCGCGCTTCAAGGTGCCGACCACGCCGGTGCGGCCGACGCCGCGCGTGACGGCATAACCCCATTGCTCGAGCCGCTCGGCGACGAGTTCGGCGGTGCGGAACACGTCGTAGCCCACCTCGGGGTGGGCATGGATATCGCGGCGTAGCGCCGTCAGTTCGTCGGCGTGCGCGACGATGGAATCGATCAGTTTCATGCGGATGGGAGCGCTCTTGTCGGTCGGCGCGGCACGGCGGCAGGCCAGCCCATGCCGCCCGCCGCCGTGCCGCGAGGCATCAGATATGGAACAGCTGCGCCACCAGGGTCGCGCCGATGAAGGTACCGGCATTGGCCACGAAGGACACCAGCACGATGCGCCAGCCGAGCCGGCGGAAGGCCGGAATGTCCTTGGCGATCGACAGCCCCGCGAACACCAGCATCGGCGTGGTCACCCCCAGGAAATCGTTGTGCGAGCTGAGCGCGGCGATCTGCGAAGCCCATGGGCACCACGGCGAGGTCAGGAACATCGCCACCACCGATACCCAGCAGACCGCCGGAATCCGCCGCCCCGTCACGCGCGCCAGCGCATCGCCGACGATCGTCGCGCACACCATGATCGCGATCCCCGGCAGTCCCGCCAGCGGTGTGGTGCCGTGGGCGATCCAGTCGCACACCAGTGCCATCGCGGCCGTCACGAGCCAGGCCAGCAGCTTGCCGCCGTAGCCGAGCGCGGGCGCCTCGGTCCGCACGTCGCCCAGCGACGGGCTGGCGACTTCGGGCTGCGCCGATGCCTTGGTGGTGCGGCCGATCAGCGGCTCCAGCACGCGATAGCCCCAAACCGCGAGCGGCAGCGAGATGAACAGCGTGAAGTAGGTACCGATGGTGGTGGTGATCAGGTTGCTGGCCGCGGCGAAGGCGAGCACGGATTTCGCTGTCTCCGGGTCCTGCTGCGCGGCGATCGCGCCCGAGGCGGCCGCCATCATGCTGCCCGAGCCGACGCCCGAGCCCATCGCCAGCGCGAGCGGATCGAAGATGCCGAGGCTGCTCACGAAACCCGCGAACACGGCGATGAACACCGCACCGAACACGGTACCGGTCAGGTACTCGGCCAGCACGCCGCGGCCCTCGGCCGAATCCATGCCGTACTTCTCGCCGATGATCGCGAGGCTCGGCTCGCGGCCCACCGAGAAGGTCGCGCCGATCGCCTCGCGCTTGATGCCGAGCAGCAACGCGAGCGGCAGGCCGAGCAGGATGGTGCCGACGAAGTGGCCGAATTCCTGGAAGGCCAGCGCCCAGCCCGCCGACGCCAGCTTGGGCAGCGCGCTGCCCACCATCAGCCCGAGCTTGGAGACGAACAGCAGCAGCGCCGGCTGCAGGATCGCGGCCGCGAAGAACTGGTCGGGCACGCTCAGGCGCGCGCTGCTGTTCCAGCGCGCGCTGGCCAGCCCCACCGCGGCGCCGAGCAGCAGTGCCCAGATCATCGGTAGCAGCACGACCTTGCCCGGCCCGAGCTTGAACGTGAACGAGCCGATCCATTCGGCGACCAGCAGGATGCCGGCCGCGTAAAGCAGGACCTTGGCGGTGGCCGCGCCGCCAAGCTCGCGGCGCTCGATACCCAGTGCGTGTTCCATGACGAATCTCCCCTTGAAGCCCGGCTGCCGTCGAATGCGGGCCGGTGGTTACAGATAACCGAACGCGGTGGGCGGCGCTTCGGCCGTCTCGACCCACACGCTCTTGGTCTGCGTGTATTCGTACAGCGCCTCGACCCCGCTCGAGCGGCCATAGCCGCTCATGCCGTAGCCGCCGAACGGCGAGGCCACGTTGATGGTCTTGTAGCCGTTGACCCAGAAGGTGCCGGCGTTCACCTGCGCGGCCACGCGATGCGCGCGCGCCACGTCGGTGGTCCAGGCCGCGCCGGCCAGGCCGAAGTCGGTGTCGTTGGCGATCGCGATCGCCTCGTCCTCGGTGTCGAACGGGATGGCGGCCACCACCGGCCCGAAGATCTCGGTGCGCGCCACCTCCATCGCGTTCGACACGCCGGCCAGCACGGTGGGCGCCACGAAGTAGCCGCCGCGGCCCTCTCCGACACGCTCGGCCGAGCCGGCGGCGAGCGTGGCGCCAGCCGCCACGCCGCGCGCGATCATCGACATCACGTGGTCGTACTGCTTGCGATTGTTGATCGGGCCCACCTCGGTCGCATCGTCGAGCGGTGCGCCGACGCGGATCTTCTTCGCGCCGGCAGCGACCATCGCGACGAATTCGTCGTAGACGGCACGCTGCACCAGCAGACGCGAGCCGGCCACGCAGCTCTGGCCCGCGCCGGCGAAGATCGCCGCCTGCGCGGTCAGCGCGGCGCGCTTGAGGTCGGCGTCGGCGAACACGATATTGGCCGACTTGCCGCCCAGCTCCAGCACGCAGGGCAGCACGCGGCGCGCGGCGGCCTCGGCGATGCGCGCGCCGGTGGCCGGCGAGCCGACGAATACCACCTTGCTCACCACGCGATGCGCGATCGCGGCCTGCCCGACGGTGTGACCGAAGCCGGCCAACACGTTGACCAGGCCGCGTGGCAGCCCGGCCCGCTCGCCGAGGCTGGCGACCGCCAGCGAGGTGAAGGGCGTCAGCTCCGAGGGCTTGAGCAGCACGCCGTTGCCCATCGCCACCGCGGGCGCCACCTGCCAGCCGCAGGTGAACACCGGCGCGTTCCAGGGTGTGATCTGCAGCACCACGCCGGCCGGCTCGCGGCGCGTGTAGTTGAGGTGCGAGGTCGGCACCGGGATCACGCTGCCGTAGAACTTGTCGGTCCAGCCCGCGTAGTACTCGAACATCTCGGCGACCTTGCCCACCTCGCCCCGGCAGTCGCGGATCGGCTTGCCCGAGCCCAGTGCCTCCAGCCGCGCGATCGCCTCGGCCTCGGCGCGGATCGCGCGCGCGACCTCCTGCATCACGCGGCCGCGCGCGGCATGCGTGAGCGCCCACCATTCGCGCTGCGCGCGGCGCGCGCTTTCGGCGGCATGGCCGATCACGGCTGCGCCGGCGTCGCGATAGGCGAGCGTGGCCTCGCCCGTCGCCGCATCGTAAAGCTGGATCGTGTCGCCCTGGCCTGCGACGAGCTCGCCGTCGATATACGAGCCGATCGTGGCGGCGCCGGGGAAGAAATGCGCGAAGGCGGCGAGCAACTGGTCTGCGTGCTGGGTCATGTCAGGTTTCCGTATCTGTGGGTCGAGCGGGATCGTGGCGCGGGCTGCCCGGCCTCAGGCTGGGTCGAGGAAGTCGACGATGCGGTTGAAGTCCTCGCCGTCGGCGACGGATACCTCGCTGGCGGCCCACACGCGCGCCGCCTCGCGCGCTACCGGCGCGACGCTGTCGAACTGGTCGAGCAACCCTAGCGCGAGCCGCACGTCCTTGCGCATCAGCTTCATGGTGAAGCCGGAATCGAACTTGCCGTTGAAGATCCAGGTCGGGTAGTTGGTCAGCGTCGCGCTGTTGCGGCCGGAGCCGCCGTTGAGCGCCTCGACCAGCTTTTCCGGATCGACGCCGGCCGCGCGCGCGGTGCGCACCGCCTCGCTGGCGGCCAGCAGGTGCACACCGGTCAGCAGATTGTTGAGCAGCTTGGTGACATGGCCGGCGCCCACCGGGCCCACATGCACGCGCTTGGCGCTGATCACTGCAAGGATCGGCTCGATGGCCGCGATATCGCTGTCCGAGCCGCCCAGCACCATGGTCATGGTGGCGGTGGCCGCGCCCTTCGGGCCGCCACTCACCGGGCCGTCGACGAAGCCGATGCCGCGCTCGGCCAGGGCCTCCGCCACGCGCCGCGTGCTGTCCGGATCGGCCGTGGTGGTGTCGATCACGATGCTGCCCGGCCTCGCGTTCTCGAGCACGCCGCCCGCACCCAGCACCACCGCCTCGACCACCGCCGACGTCGGCAGCGACAGCAGCAGCACGTCGGCGTCGCGCGCGATCCCGGCCACCGAATCGCGCGCCGACAGCACCGCCTGCTCGGCCAGCGCGAGCGCCACGCCCGGCGCCGCGTCGTAGCCGAGCACCGTGTAGCCGCCGCGCCGCAGCGAACCTGCCATGCCGCGCCCCATGTTGCCCAGACCGATCACGCCCACCGTTTTCATCCGACGACTCCTGATAGCTGTTGGTTCGAGGCCGGCGCGCCAGCTTGCGCCCGCCTTGCATGGCTACGATGTTCGGTCCGGCGATCCGTATAATCAATCAACGCCAATATTGAGATTGTTCTCTTTTTTAGAACACCCGGATCATGAGCGACACCCTTACCGACAGCCGGATCGTCTATTTCTACGAGGCCGTGCGCTGCGGCACGATCCGCGCCGCGGCCGACTGGCTCGACGTGGCGCCCTCGGCCGTGAGCCGCCAGATCGGATTGCTGGAGAAGGAGCTCGACGCCACCCTGGTCGAGCGCCACGCGCGCGGCGTGACGCCCACCGACGCTGGACGCTGCGTGATCGAGTATTTCCGTGAGCAGCTCGCGCACCGCGACGATCTGATCTCGCGCCTGCAGGAACTGCGCGGGCTCAAGACCGGCCAGGTCAGCCTTGTGCTCGGCGAGGGCTTCGTCTCCGATCTACTGGCCGGGCCGATGCAGCAGTTCTGCCGGCAGTTCCCCGGGATCCGTGTCAACCTCGACGTGGGCAGCACCAACGACGTGATCCGCAAAATCTCGAACGACGAGGGCGAGATCGGCCTGGTCTACAACCCGCCCGCCGAGCCCAAGCTGGTGTCGCGCGCCTCGAAGCGGCAGCCGATGATGGCGATCGTCGGCCCCGACTTCCCGCGCCGCAGCCACAAGGTACTGACGGTGCAGCAGCTCGCCACCTACCCGCTGGCGGCCACCCACCCGTCCTACGGCACGCGGCAGATGATGGAGGCCGTGGAATACGCCGAGCGCGTACGGCTCGCGCCGATCATCACCACCAATTCCTTCGCGATCCTGAAGGAATTCGTGAAATCGGGGCTCGGCATCTCGGTGATGCCGGCTTTCGCGGTGGCGGCCGAACTGCAGGCCAAGGAACTGTTCGCGATCGAGATCGCGCATCCGATTCTCGAGAACGCCGAGGCGCACATGGTCACGCGCGTGGGCCGCAAGCTCTCGGTGGCCGCCAACAAGATGCTGCAGATGATGACGGGGCAGATGCGGGCGTTCCGTTAGCGGCTCTGCTCCTGCCGGCGACGCGAGGCCGGGCTGTCTCGCCAGCCTTCCCGGCGAAGCGTCACGTGCACGCGGGGTGCGCCGTAATGTCCAGCGACGGATCGGCCACGAGTCTGCCAAGCGCCGATGCCCGCATATCCGGACTGCGGATACCGGCAGCGTTTTACGGGCGCTCCACGACGGGCGCCGCAAGCAAGGCGTGAGCGGTGCGCGTCGCCATGACATCGTCGGATCGGTAAGCCGCCGCATAGGCATAGGTGCGCCACGCCGCATCGCCAAGCGCATACAGGCAAACGGCCGCGAGCGCCATGCCGCGCGACGAAAGCACGCCGCCGCGCTCGACGCGGCGCAATTCGCTCAACGCCTCGCCCCACGCACGCGCGCGCACATGCCACCACGCCAGCACTTCGCGCATCCCCCCGTTCCCGGGGCGCAGCACCGCCATGGCGTCGAGCAGGTCCAGTACGTCGGACAACGTATCGAGCGCCGCACCGGCCCACAGCACGTCCATCATTCCCGTAGCGATCTGGTCGTCTTTCAACGTCTCGATCATATTCTTCTCCAAGCTGCTGCACGCAATGACCATCCGACGCGTGCACGCCCTTTCGGTGGCGCGCGCTTTATCTGCCGCCCGCGATCGCCCGTGCCTCGGCGGCCACGCCCACGAGCGAAAGCTGATCGCGCACCTGATCGATGAAGATGGCCGCCAGCAGCGCAAGCATCAGAATCGTAAGCGCGCCCTTCACGGGCTGCGCGAGCGACGGCAGATCGAGCTTTTGCGATACCTTTCCCGTAAAGCCGAAGCCGATGTCGATCAACAGCAGCATCAGCATCATCGGCGTTGCCAGCTTCGCCACCGTTTCCATCAGCGAATCGGTCTTCAACAGCACGAACGATTCGAGTACCGAGCCGCCCGCGGGCGCGAGGCTGCCGAGCGGCCACCAGGTGTACGACTCGTAAATCGCGCCGAGCAGAAACGTCATGCCGCCGAGGCACCAGAACGCCGCAATCGCGAACTGGCTCAGGAGCGTCGACGTCAGCGACGTCTGCTGCCCCTGGCTCGGGTTCTGCATCTGCAGTTGATTGAAGCCGGTCAGATCGTCGACGTACGTGCCGACGCTTTCCGCGGCCCAGAACACCGTCGATGCCGCGAAGCCGAGCCCAACGCCGATCAGCGCCTCCTTCAGGCCGATACCGACGAGTATCGTCGCATCCCCCTGCTCGAGCAGGCCGCGCTGCCCGTAGGCGACGAAGCTGCCCCACAGCAGCGCGAGCGCGGTGCGCACGCGGCCCTGCACGACGTTGTCGGACGTGGGCGGAAAGATCATCATCAGCACCATCAATCGCTCGCTGCAAAGGCCGAGCACGATCAGAAACCTGACCAGTTGGTGGCTCGATTCGATCGATGCAAAGGTGATTTCGCTCATGTCGGTCGTCTGTCGTTCAACGGATGTTTGCCTGCGAGCAAGCTCGCTGCTTCAAAACGCCGGGCTGGGCCGGCGGCTCTCCGATGTTTCCTCGTCCTGCGCGTCCTCGATCGCCAGCTCGATGGCCTTGACGAGCGCGTCGCGCCGCTTGCCGTAGATGTCGATGCGCGCGCGGTTGCGCAGAATTTCCGTGCGCATCGCGCCGATCTGCGCCTGCTTCGCCGCCAGCGCCTGCGCGGCCTGATCCGCCTGTGCTTCGAGCATCGCTTGCTGCTCGGCCGCATGCGAGCGGAATTCGCGCAGCGTCAGATACGCGTCGGCCCTGAACGAAGCGCCGCCGAGCATCGTGTCGATCTTGCCGTCGTGCGCAGCCAGCTCGGCCGCATGCGCGCGCACCGCCGCCCGGCACTCTTCCAATACGCCCGCGAGCGCCTGCAACTCGCCGCGCAAAGCGCCGAGCGCCGCATTGAGCTTGCGATCGAGCTGGCGGCGGCGCGAGAGCACGCGCTCGAACGCGGCAACACGGCGGTCTTTCATCGCTCGCCTCCGGCATCAGGACTGGACGATCTCGCCCAGGGCCGCGATTGTGTCGTCCGGATCGACGAGCAGATCGGTCGGCTGCCCGAGGAAATCCCGAATCGCGTCGATCTTTGCAATGGCTTCGTCGGCAAGCGCATCGGTGCCGCTCTGATACTCGCCCACCTGCAGCAGCAGTTCGACCTCCTTGTGCTTGGCCATCAGCCGCCGCACGTGCCCGGCCGCCGCCACGTGCTCGCGCGAAACGACCTGCGTCATCACCCGCGAGAGGCTGCCGAGCACGTCGATCGCCGGATAGCGGTTCTGTGCGGCGATCTCGCGCGACAGAATCATGTGGCCATCGAGAATCCCCCGCACTTCCTCGGCGATCGGGTCGCCGCCCGATTCGTCCTCGGCCAGCACCGTATAGAGCGCGGTGATCGAGCCGAGCGCCGAGCGGCCCGCACGCTCGAGCAGCCGCGGCAACTCCGCGAAGATCGACGGCGGAAAGCCGCGCCGTGTCGGCGGCTCGCCCATCGCGAGGCCGATTTCGCGCTGCGCGCGCGCAAAGCGCGTCAGCGAATCCATCATCAGCAGCACGCGCATGCCGCGGTCGCGGAAGTATTCGGCCACTGCCGTTGCCGCATAAGCGGCCTTCGCGCGCTCGATCGACGAGCGGTCCGAGGTGGCGCAGACGACCACGGAGCGGGCCATTCCGTCGGGCCCGAGGATGTGCTCGCAGAATTCGCGCACTTCGCGGCCACGCTCCCCGATCAGCGCGATGACGTTGACGTCGCAGCGCGCACCGCGCGCGAACATACCCATCAACGTGCTCTTGCCCACGCCCGCCGGTGCGAAGATGCCCATGCGCTGCCCCTCGGCCAGCGTCATCATGCCGTCGACGACGCGCACGCCCGTGGGCATCGGCGTGTCGACGACGGGCCGCGACATCGGATCGGGCGGATCGGCGATCACGGGCTGCCACTCGTCGCATTCGAGCGGCCCCTTGCCGTCGATCGGCTCGCCGAGGCTGTCGATCACGCGGCCGAGCAGGCGAGGGCCGATGCGCAGCGAAAGCGGCCGCCGAAGCCCCACCACGCGCGTGGCCCGCGACACGCTGCCGAGCCGGCCGAACGGCGAAAGCAGCGCGACGTCGCGCGAGAATCCGACCACTTCCGCACGCTGCAGCAATGCGCCTTCGGGCGAGCGCAGCTCGCACAGCTCGCCGAGCGTCGCGTCGAGGCCCGATACGCGTACCAGCGTGCCGATTACTTCCTGCACCTTGCCGCATGCCGCGGGTTGCGCGCGGGCGCGCAGTTCGCGCTCCATCGCATCCGCCAGCGCCGAAAAACCGCGCACGGCATGGTGTTGCGCTTCCGGCGTCCCGCTCGCTTCGCCGGTTCGGAGATCGTCCGCGCTGTCGATCATGGCGCTTCCTTCGTTGTCATGTGCTCTTCCGTGTGCCGTGTGAAGCGCGCTCAGACGGACATCGCGTCGGCGTCTTCATGCGCGACGTCGGCCGAACCGTCGGCGGGCAGGTCGGCCGCCGTTTGCATGGCGCCACCGTCTTGCCAGCCTTCTTCGACGTCGATGTTCCCGCCCGCGTCGTCGCCAGCGCGTTCATCTGCTTCCTCGCGGCCCTCGCCAGCGCCGATGGCGTGCTCGCCGGTCGGCGTGCCGGCGTGCGCCGCGACATCCGCCAACGCGCCGAAATCGCGTTCGTCGGAGACTTGCGCATCACCCTCCGGCCGCGCATCGGGCGCGTCGCACCCGGGTGCCGGCGCCACGCTGCGCACCGCGCGCGCCAGTGCGCCGCGCATCGCGGCCAGGTGCAACGACAAGCTCGCGTCAATCGCACCGAGATCGGTTTCGGCGATGCACGCGCCGGGCGCGAGCGCCGCATCGGCCACGGCGCTCAGCCGCACGGCGCGCCCGGCCTCGCGCCATGCCAACGCGGCTTCCTCGAACGCCGCGCTCGCCGCGGCCAGATCCGACGGATGAACGCGCAGATGAATCGGGCTGCCGTCCGCGACGATGCGCTCGACCGTCGCGGCCGCGCGCGCAAAGAGCGCCTTGGGATCCGCCGACGCAATGATCTGCTCCACGGCAAGCGTCACAAGTTCGGCCAGTCGGTTCTGCTGCCCGGGCTCGATCCGGCAGGCTTCGGCGTGCGCCGCCGCCGCCCGTTCGTGCCAATTGGTCAGCCCTCGACGCAAGCCGTCGTCGTAACCCCGCTCGGCCGCCTGCGCAAACTCGCGCATGGCTCGCTCGACGAGGTCGTCCGCGCGGGCCTGCGCATCGTCGAGCAGCATGCGCGCTCGGGCGCGCGCCGCGTCCAGCGCCTCGTCGCATTGGCGATGCATCTCGGCATACGCCGCATCGATCTCGACGATCGCCGCGAGATCGGCATGACGCAGCACGTCGCCTTCGACACCCACGCCGAGGCCCGTGCCTTCGGCCTGCGGATTACGTAACCAGATCACCATGACCACTCCGGAAACAAGTCGGGCAGTTGCGAGACGATCGAAAGGCTCGGGTTCGAGCCCTCCGAAGGCAGTAATGAAGTCGGCAACGAAGGTGGCGGCAGCGCCCCCGCGTCGTCGCGCGCCGGCATGGCCAACTGCATGATCGCGAGCGGGCCGCTCGGCGCCCACCGGCAGTCGCGCTCGAAGAGCCGAAAACCGAGCCACGCGAGCGCATCGCCATCAGCCGAGTCGAGCGACACGTGCATGGCCGATGACGTGTCATGCGCGCGCGCGGCAAGCAAGCGGGCATCCCCGCCAAGGTCGCGCCCGCGCGCCAGGAGCAGCTTCACGCCGCGCGCCCCGATCCAGCTCGCCAATTTCTCGCGGCGCGGCCGGTCGATCCAAGCGCGCAACGCGTCGGCCTGCTCCACGAGCGCGCGCAAGCGGAACACGGTCATACAATCCTGTGCCGGCAGCACGGCCAGTGCCGAGTCCGGCGCGTCGAACGCGGCGAGCGGCGGCACCGGCACGCCCCATTCGTCGAGCAGCGCGGCGGCGAGCGCCTCGACCTGCCCCGGGCCACATGCGTCGAGCAGGTCCGCGCAGGGCACCTGCGCGCGGCGCGCAGGATGCATCCAGTCGAATAGCGTGCGCCGGCGCCGAAGATGGCTATCCAGCCGGGCCGCAACGGCCGCCGGCACCGCGACGCAGTCAAGCGCCGTCGCGCCGCTTGCGGCGGCGAGGCTGTCGTCGGTTGCGTCGTATGTGCTCATCGTGGGCTCACCCTGCTTGCCATGCCAGTCGTGCGATCGCGCGGGCCGACCGTCATGCCGGCGCTTTCGCCGCGCGCCCTGTCCGGCGCGCGAGCAGGCCCGCCAGGCCGCCGCCGCCCTTGAGCAGGGTGCCGCGCAAGAGCGCAAAGCCGCCGGCGATCATCAACAACAGCATGCCGAGCGCGCCGCCCGCATAAACGATCCACCCGCCCTGCCGGCGCGGGCGGGCAGGCGCATCGGGGGCATCGGCCGGCACGCTCGTCACGCTGACCTGATCGTAGGTCAGCCCCTCTATGCTGTGCACGACGAGGTTCTTGATCGCGGGGGTCATCCGCTCGAGATTCGCATCGGGCCGGTACTTGATGAAGACCGACGCAGACGACGGCTTGACCGACTGCGCCAGCGGATCGTTGTTCGGCAGCACGATCTGCACGCGCGCCACGACCACGCCGTCGATCTTCGACAAGGTATCGTCGAGCTCCTGCGACAGCCCGTAGATGAAGCGCACGCGCTCCTCGGTCGGCGTGGATACCAGCCCGTCCTTCTTGAAGAGCGAGCCGAGGTCGTCGAACTTCTTGCGCGGAATGCCGCGTGCGCGCAGCACTTCCACGGCATGCACGATCTGCTTTTCGTCGACGCTGACCGACCAGGTCTTGCCGCCGTCCGGCGTGCTCTTTTGCGCATCGACGCCCGAGCTCAGCAGCGCGGCGACCATCTCGTTGCAGTCGCTTTCGCTCAACTGGCCGTACAGCTCCTGCTTGCAGGCCGCGAGCGACAGCACGAGCACAGCCGTCGCGACGAGCCGCCATGAAGCGCGCGGCCTTGAAGGCACGAGGTTCGATTTCATCAGAATTTGCTCCGAGAAACCCCGCCATTTCCCCAAAGGGGACTTCCTTCGGGGCGGATGGCGGGAAGGAAAGGATTGCTGTTGACAGGCAGCTTCTTCCACGGGTTAGGATCACCTGCATGATTCTTGTCTACCGCTACCGCGATCGCGCACGGAGCCACGTTCGCGGAAGTCGACGAAAGCGGTTCTACCCGGTCCTGTTCGGCGTGCGGATTGAAAGACAGCACGACGCGGCCGAAAGGTATCGCGGGACTGCGAATAAGAGAGTGGGCCTGTAGTGACTGTGGTGTCGTGCATGATCGAGATACCAACGCTGCGCTGAACATTCTCCGATGCGGACGTGCATCGCCAGGTGTGGGAATCACCTGCCTTTAGGCGGGTGAGGACGTCAAGTCATTGGTTCTTCATGAGTGTCTGCACGGCGTCCTTCGACGACTGGACGGTCGCCATCTTCACCTGCAGGTCGGCGTTCAGGCTCGCGATCTCGAGCTGGATCGTCATATCGGCGGCGGCGAGGCGCTCCATCGACAGCGCGCTCATGTGCTGGGTCATGTAGAGCACGTCGTTCGGCACCTGCCGGTAATAGTCGGCCTGCTCCTCGACCGCTTTCGTCACGAGGTCCGCGCGCTCGGTCGGGTGAACGGCTCCCGCGTGCTGCTGCGCCGAGGCCATCATCGCCTGGAATTTATCGACGAGGGGTTGCGACGCGGCGTCCGCATTCGGCGCCGCGGACGACGTGCCGGTCACGCGGGCCAGCTCGTACTCGAGTTGCGATGCTGTCGTGATGCTCATTTCGTTTCTCCTGGTAGCGGCAACAGGCTCAGACGCGCATGTACTGCATCGTCAGCAGCATGTCGCTCGATGAGGGCGACGGCGTCGCGTCCGCCACGCTGTCCTCGGCATGCGCTCCGTTCTCGAACGCGAGCGCGGAATCCGGCGCAACGAAGCGCCCCGTGCGCTTCGCCGTCGCGACCGCCTGCTTCAGTTCCTCGCTCGCGAGCAACACCTTGGCGAGCCGTTCGACGTCTTCGTTGCCGCCTTCCTCCAGGAGGGTCCGGGCCTCCTCCTGCCACCCGAACTCCTGGCGGGCCTTCAGGCACTGCAGCAACATTCCCTTGCTCGCCGGCAGGCACACCGAACGCTCGACCAGGTCTCGAAAGAGCCATTCGGCTTCGCTCCATTCCTGGCGCACCATATGCAGCCAGCCGTCGAAAAACGCGAATTCGGCGGAAGCAGGGCGCAGCAGATGCAGCCCTTCGACGAGGTGCTCCAGATCGTCGATGTCAACTTGCTCCGGCGTGCCGGCGCGGGCCAATGCGACCCTGACCAGGTCGACGATCGCGCCGACGACTCCCGACGGGCACTGCGGCCGATCCTTCAGAACGTCCATCCTTTCCCCCAAGGAAATCAGATTCGATCCGATGAGCCGCACCCGATGGGGCCCGGCCTTCCGTTGACGCTAAGTTACGCAACGCGCCGCGGGTGCCGCGTGCCGCGCACGAAGTCGCACAACGAATTGCGAAGCTGCTGCAGGCGACAGGCGACGGCCAGCGTCGCTTTCGCTTCCGTCCGCGCTCACGCTGCGCCGCGTTGCACGTTGCCTCGTGCGTTGCCCGATTCGCGCAGGCCGCGCCTACCGTGAAGCGACCTTCCGTCACCTCGCTTCGCAGCCCTTGTCCTTGCTTCGCGTCGCCATCGCGCCGGCCGCGGCGCCGCCGCTAACGTTGCATCGGGGCGCCCCATCCCGGGTACCCGCCTGCGAACAGCAAAGGACAGTCCGTCATGAGCGACGAGAAAACCGAAGAGCCCACAGACAAGAAGCTGGACAAAGTCCGCGAGGAAGGTCAGGTCGCGAAGAGTTCCGACCTCGTCGAAGTCGCGTCGCTGGGCTCGATCGTGCTCGTGCTGACGGCGGGCCAGCACTACCTTGCCGATACACTGCGCGCGGTCGTCAAGGAGGCGATCGATTTCACGCACGGCCCGCGCGAGTTGCAGGACCTCTCGGTCGCGCTCGTTCATATGGGCCTGCAGGCGCTCGGCCTGCTGTGCGGGATCGCGGCCGTCGCGCTCGTCGCGGCCTTCCTCGCGCTTGCCCCGCAAACGGGGCTCAAGATCTCGCTGAAAGCCGTCATGCCGAAGCTCGCGTCGGTCAGCCCCGGGTCCGGCTTTCAGCGGATCTTCTCGATGAACTCGGCCATCGATCTCGTCAAGATGGTCGTCAAGGCCGCGATTCTCGTCGCCGTCATGTGGCAGACGATCAAAAGCGCGATGCCCGTCGTCGCGAGCGCGCTCGACCAGTCGGTACCCCAGTTGATCGCCGTGCTGTGGTCCGTGCTCATGCATGTCGTCGTGGTCGCGCTCGGCGTGTTCATCGCCATCGGCGCATTCGACTACAAGCTGCAGAAGTGGCTCTTCATCCGCAAGAACCGGATGTCGAAAGACGAGGTGAAGCGCGAGCACAAGGAAAGCGACGGCAACCCGGAAGTCAAGGGCGAACGCAAGCGCATGGCCAGGGAAATGTCGCAGGAAGGCCCGAAAGGCGGCGTATCGCGTGCGAACGTCGTGGTCGTCAACCCGGTTCACTACGCCGTCGCGCTGCGCTACGACCCGACGGAGTTTCCGCTGCCCGTCGTGCTCGCCAAGGGCCTCGACGAGCAGGCGCTGCGGCTGCGCCAGCAGGCGATGCACGCGCGTGTGCCCATCGTCGCGAACCCGCCCGTCGCGCGGATGCTGCACAAGGTACCGCTCAATCAGCCGATTCCCGAAGAACTGTTCGAAGTCGTCGCCGCGATTCTTCGCTGGGTGGACGGCCTCGCGCCTCAAACCGCCATCACGGAGTAGTGGACATGCTGAAGACCATCAAGCTGCCCGGCATCGGCGAGGCCGGCATCGCCATCCTGCTGATCGCGATCGTCTCGCTGATGATCCTGCCGCTGCCGCCCGCCATCATCGATGGTTTGCTCGCCATCAACATCGCGATCAGCATCACGCTGCTCATGGTGACGATGTACGTCGGCCATATCGCGACGCTTTCGGCGTTCCCGTCGGTACTGCTTTTCACGACGCTTTACCGGCTCTCGCTGAACATCGCGTCGACGAAGTCGATCCTGCTGCATGCCGATGCCGGCGAAATCATCGAGAGCTTCGGGCAGCTCGTCGTGGGCGGCAATCTCGTCGTCGGCCTCGTCGTGTTCGTCATCATTTCGGTCGTGCAGTTCATCGTCATCGCCAAAGGCTCGGAACGCGTAGCCGAAGTGGGGGCGCGCTTCACGCTCGATGCGCTGCCCGGCAAGCAGATGAGCATCGACGCCGATCTGCGCGCGAACATCCTGACACCGGAGGAGGCGCGCAGCAAACGCGCGCGGCTCGCTATCGAAAGCCAGCTGCACGGCGGCATGGACGGTGCGATGAAGTTCGTGAAAGGCGATGCGATCGCCGGCCTCATGATCACCATGATCAACATCGTCGCGGGCATTGCCGTGGGCGTCGCCTATCACGGCATGTCCGCCGGCGAGGCGGCCAACCGCTTCTCGGTCCTCTCGATCGGCGACGCCATGGTCTCGCAGATTCCGTCGCTGCTGATCTCGGTGGCCGCGGGCGTCATGATCACGCGCGTGGACGAAGGCGGCGAGCACGGAAACGCCTCGCTCGGCGAGGACATCCGGCGCCAGTTTACGAGCAGCTCGCGCGCGCTCTACTTCGCGTCGCTGCTGCTGCTCGGTTTCGCGGCCGTGCCCGGCTTTCCAGCGGCGCTCTTCGCGTTGCTCGCCGGGCTGCTCGGCTTCGTCGGCTACCGGCTGCAGAAAAAGCAGCACGGCACGGCCAAAGGCGGCGGCAAGCCCGTCGTCGCTCTGCAGCGTGCCGGCGCCAGGGGCGACGCGCCCTCGATCCTGCCGCGCCCGCCGCAGTTCACCTGCCCGCTCGGCGTGCGGCTCGCGCCCGACGTCAGCACCCGGCTCGCGGCCGACGCGCTCGACCGCGCGTTCGATGTGCAGCGCCATGCGCTGCAGTCGGAAGTCGGCCTGCCGTTCCCGGGCATCATGATGTGGACCGACGGCAAGCTGCCCGAGGACAGTTACGAAGTGCTCATCTTCGACGTGCCCCAAGGGCGGTCCACACTCGCAGAAACACGCGCCGTACACGCAGCGGCCCACACCGGCGACGCGAAGCCCGATGCGGCTGCGGCCACGCCCGAGGGATTGATCGCTCGCCACACGATCGACCTGCTGCGGCGCAATGCCCATCTCTTTCTCGGCATACAGGAAGCGCAGTGGATGCTCGATCAGCTCAACGAGGACTATCCAGGTCTCGTCGCCGAGGTGCAAAAGGCGCTGCCGCTGCAGAAGATGGCGGACGTGCTGCGCCGGCTGCTGGAGGAGGACGTGCCCGTGCGCAACATCCGCAGCATTACCGAAAGCCTGATCGTCTGGGGGCCGAAGGAGAAGGACATGCTGATGTTGACCGAATACATCCGCATGGAGCTCGGCCGGCTCATCGCCTATCGCGCGACGGGCGGCCCACGGGATCTGCCCGTCCTGCTCGTGGACGTTCAGTTGGAGCAGCACATCCGGCAGTCGATCAAGCAGACGCCCACGGGCAACTTCCTCGCGCTGCCGCCCGACGAGATCGCCGGACTCGTCGGCAAAATCGCGGAGATCGTCGGCGACACGCCACGCCAGCCACTCGCGCTCGTCGCCTCGATGGATATCCGGCGCTACATCAAGCGCATGATCGAGGCGCGGCTGCCCTGGCTACCCGTCTACTCGTACCAGGAGCTCGGCGCTCACGTCGATCTCCAGCCCGTCGGCCGCCTGGCGATGTGATCGAGCGAGCCGCGCCATGCACACCTCCGCCCCTCATCGCGCACGCATCATCGCCGCGCCGACGCAGCATGACGAGCCGGCACCCGACATGCCGGCCGCGCAATTGAGCCGCCAGGCCGCGCTGTTTCAGCGCCTGCGCGAAGGCGCCCGCGCCCACGCATCGGAAACGGACGGCGACGAGCAACCCTGCTCCGCGCCCGCCGAACCGCAGCCCGCCAGTCCAGCCGATGCGGCTTACCCGATCGCCGGTCTCGCCGCCGACGAAGATCGCGACAATGCCGGCGGCGGCGAACGTGACGACGATGCACCGGCCGGTGCCGGCAACGAACACGACGAGCCTGACGCGCACGCCGGATCGGCCATGTCAGTATCCGCGCAGATTCATCCATTCATGCATTTTTCGACGCATTTGCCGGTCCGTTCATCCATGCACCCGACCATGGACGTGCCGACGCGTCCGACAACGCCGACTTCACCTTCGCTTTCGACTTCGACCTCGATGCGCGGCGCGACGCCGCCTTCGTTGCCGATGCCGCCGAAAGGACCGGTGCCGACATCAGCGCTCACCGTACCTACCGTGCCCCGAGCGCTGGCCGCCAGTGAGACGCCAAGCCGGCAAGTCGGCGGCCCGCGCGTCGTGGCGGCCATCGCGGCACCGTCGCGAGCGGGCCAGGACATGAACCGGTTCGTCGACTCGATCGTCGCCGAAGTGTCCGACTTCTGCGCCAACCCGATCGTCCTCGAAAGCGGCGACTGGCAACTGACGATTCCCATCGATCCGGCGCTGCTGCCGGGCTGTACGTTGAACCTCGTGCTTTCGCATTTCCAATTGACGCTTCGCTTCGACACCACGGACGAACGGTCGCGCGAACTAATCTCACAACATGCGACGACGTTGCGCGAAAGCCTCGAGGAAGTGATGCAAAGCCGCTTCGACGGCACGCGCGGCGTCGAAATCATCGTCACGTAAAGCCAATATGGACACCACACGAACGCTACCGACCAACGACGTTCCCGCAGGCGGCCAACCGCACGCGGTTGCCGTTTCGCTCGATCCCGCACGGCTGCCCGCGCTTGCGGCCGCCACCGCGCGCCAGCATCGGCTCGCCGTCGACGAGCGCTTGAGCGCGCTTCTCACTCACACGCTCGGCGTCTCTGCCTTCGGCGTCGGCGCGCGCGATCTCGTGGACCCGGCGCGCGCCGCCATCGTGCGCCTGCGCTGGGGCATCGAAATGGCAGCGGTGCGCATCGACGTCGGACAGCACGCGGGGCTCGCGAGCGTGGTCGCATCGGACGAGCCCGCCAACGAGCCGCTGCGCCAGGCCGTGTGCGCCATTCTGCTCGATCCGGTGCGACGCGCGCTGCAGGCGCTCGGGTTCGACGGCGTGGACGTGCTCTCGCTCGAACGCGCCGCGCCGCAGACGCTGCGTGCGCCTTGCTGCGCGTTCACGTTCCGCGTAGGCGACGCACGCTTCGACGCAGCCATCGAGCACATCGACGGTGGCTGGCTCGACGCCCTCGAGGCACTCGTGGCCCGCCAATGCACGCCGTTCGCCACGCACGTCAGCGAGATCGCCGTTCCCGGCCGGCTGCAGATCGGCGAGAAAACGATGAACGTGACGACGCTCGATTCGCTGCGCGCGGGGGACGTCATCTTGCGTGCCGTACCCGAAGCCACCCGCGCGCTCTTCGCGAGCGAGCGCCCATCCGCCCCGATGCCAGTCGTCTGGGGCCGCTACGGGACGCGGCAACTGCGCGCCGTGGCAGACGTCACCCACCATCTGATGACCTTGAGCGAGGACCCAACCATGAGCCATGACACGCAGTTCAATGCGCCGCTTACCGATTCGATCGACACGCCCGTCGACATCAGCCAGCTGGACCTGCCGCTGAAGCTCGAGATCGACACGGTTTCGATGCCGGTCGCCCAGCTCTCGGCGCTGCGCGCGGGCTACGTGCTCGAGCTTCCCACCGCGCTGCCCGATGCGCGCGTGCGGCTCGTCACCTACGGGCAGACGATCGGCTTCGGCGAACTCGTGAGCGTCGGCGATCATCTCGGCGTGCGTCTCGTTCAGCTGTCGCGCGGCCATGGTTCAGTTTAGCGACCTCACCGGGCTGCTGATCACCGTCGTCGCGATCAGCCTGATCCCGTTCGTCGCCATGGTCGCGACCTCGTACGCGAAGATCGTGGTCGTGCTCGGGCTGTTGCGCAACGCGCTCGGCGTGCAGCAGGTGCCGCCGAACATGGTGCTCAACGGCATCGCGGTCCTCGTCTCCGCTTACGTGATGGCGCCGATCGGCATGCAGGCCATGCAAACCATGCAGACGATGCACCGTACCCCCGGCAGCGACACGTCGCTCGTCGTGCTCGATGCCTTCGATGCGGCAAAGGAGCCGTTTCGCGCCTTTCTGAAGAAGCACGCGCACGAGCGCGAAAAGCGGTTCTTCGTGCGCTCGGCAACCGTGGTCTGGCCGAAGGACATGGCGGCGAAGGTCCGTGAGGACGACCTCATCGTCCTCGCCCCGGCCTTCACGCTGACCGAGATGGCCGACGCCTTCAAGATCGGCTTTCTGCTGTATATCGCATTCATCGTCGTCGATCTCGTCATCGCCAACGTGCTGATGGCGATGGGCCTGAACCAGGTCCAGCCGACGAACGTCGCGATTCCGTTCAAGCTGCTCTTGTTCGTCGTCATGAGCGGCTGGTCCACATTGATTCACGGTCTTGTCATGACCTATCGCTGAGGCACGCACCATGGAAACCGATACGCTCGTTCGCATCACCTCGCAGGGCCTGCTGCTCTGCCTGTCCGTCTCGATGCCGGTGGTGGCCGTCGCCGCGCTCTCCGGCCTCGCGATTTCGTTCGTGCAGGCCATCACGTCGATGCAGGACCAAAGCATCTCGTACGCGGTGAAGCTCGTGGCCGTCGTGGCCACCGTGCTCATCACCGGCGCCTGGGGCGCCGCCGCGATCCTGCGCTTCGCCAATCAGATCATCACGCTCGCGGTGCCGTCGTGAATTCGCCGATCCGCAACAACCACGGCCACCACGCCGCCGATCTCGCGCAGCAGGCGCAGGCCGGCGCCGAGCACATGGGGCAGCTGACCCAGGCGCGCGGCTTCACGGGCGTGAAGGTGCAGCACACGAAGATGCAGCGCGCGCGCATGCAGCACAACAAGATGCTCGCCGCCGCTTTCTACCGCGGCAAGCGTTTTGCCGAAGGCATGCACAAGCCGCCGCCCCCTTCCGCGCAAAAGCTGATGCGCCAGCTCGGCCAACGGCCGCGGCCGGCGGGCTCGGCGAAGGCGCAAGGCAAAGAGGCATCGGCTCACGAGCGGCCGGACGGCCAGCACGCGCTCGAGCCCCGGCACGAGCATGAGCACGAACACCCGCACGAGCGCGAACGCGAGCACGAGCAGGGTCGGCAGCAAAAGCGCGAGCGCGATCAGCAACACGGCGACGGGCAGCAACAACATCGCAACGGCCATGGGCACGATCGCGGCTCGAATCGGCAGGGCGAAGAGCAGGGACAGGGACAGGGGCAGCAGAGTGCGCCGCGCGACGGGCAGCCTCGGCGCGACAGCCGTCAGTCCGGCGAGGGCCGCGACAAACCGCGCAAGTTCGCGATCGGCAAGGCGGGCCGGGCCAAGGCCGCCGCGCGCAGCCAGCCGCTCGCGGCCACGATGCAGCTGCTCGCGAGGCAAAGGCTCGGTGCGCCGGACTTGCCGGCCGAACTCGCGGCGGCGTGCGCGAAGGAGGTGCTGCGGCTTGCCGCGCAGATCGAGCTGGGGCCCTTGCTGGCGGTGCCGATGCTGCTCGCGATGCGCTCGCCGATGGCGCTCCGGCGCAATGCTGCCCGGCTTCACGCGCACCGCCATGCGGCACTGATGCAAAGCGCGGCGACCCCGGGCAAGGCCGCCGCGGTGGCGGGGCTTCTCGGCGTATCGCTCGACAACACGCTCGCGCGCCAGAGCGCGGGCATCGAATACTCTTACGACGATCAATCGATCGCGGCAGTGAAGCAACGCATTCTCGACACGCAAGCCGCGCTGCCGGCCCGCGGGGCGCCAGCCGGTGGCGCCGTCACGGGCGGCGCGACGGGCGGCGCGACGGGCGGCGCGATCGGTGGTCAAACCGGCGCCGCGCGGCAAGGGGCGGCCAAGCCCACGGCCGGCGCTTCGGATAAGACGTTCGAAGTTCGCATGGCGCCGGCTGCGCCAGCGGCAAAACCCTAAACTGATTTTGACGGTCAAGGCCCGGCGGCCCGATGCGCGAAGCAGCGAAACGCCGGAGCGGCGACCAGGAAGAGCAACCGCAACCGCATGACCCACGGCACGACCCACGTCGGATACACGGATACCACGATCATGAAAGCGCTTCGAGTACTGACCGGCACCCACGCCGGAGCCCAGGTCCGGCTCACGAGCGGCACCTACCGGATCGGCGCGACCGAGCACTCGGATGTCTGCATCAGCGACTGGACGGTCGAGGACATCGAGCTTTGCGTGGGCGAGGACGGTGTGGCGCGGATCCGCTCGGCGAATGGCGATGAGGTGCTCGTGGCGGACTTCGTGGCCGTGCCGTTCGGCGATGTCGTGTTGTGCGTGGGCCCCGATGGCGAAGCCTGGCCGCGCGATCTCGATTTGCTGGCGGGCCTCTGGAAGACGGCCGAGCCGCCTGCCGCCGACACCGCGGCGGAGGCTGACGCGGATAGAGACGCGCCGGATCGGGACCCGGCCCATGCGGACGAACCCGGCGCCGCCCATGCGCCGGCCGCCTCGCCCAAGGTGCCCTGGCGCACGGCCGTGCTGGCGCTCGCCTGCACCGCCGCGATCGGCGGCATCGCCGTGGCCGGTGTGATGTTCGCGGGCACGCAGTCGAGCGAAGCGGCGAGCGTGAGGTTCGACGCCGACGCACTCGCACGGCAGTTGCAGGAGGCCCTGCACCGCGAAGGCCTCGGCGATCTGCAGGCAATGGCACGCAAGGACAGTGTGGCGGTGCGCGGCATCGTGACGAGCGCCGACGAAAGCGCGAAGGCGCAGCGGATCATGGACAGCCTCGCGCGCGGCAAGGTGCGGCGCGAATACGACGTCGCGCAGCAAGACGTGGACAACGTCCAGCAGTCGCTCGCCGGCACGGGCGCGGCAGTGAGTTACCAGGGCCACGGCATCTTCCGCGTGAGCGGCAGCGTGCAGTCGATGACGACATTCCGCACGCTGATAGCAGGTATCCGGGCCGACCTCGGCGGCAACGTCAAGCGCGTCGACGTCGATGTCAAGGAAGCGCAGGCGCTCGCGCCCGATGTCGAGTACACGGCGGTGATCGCCACGGGCGGGCTGCGTTACATCGAGACGCCCGACGGCACGAAGCATCTGTTCGCGGGCAGCAAGGACGAAGCAAACAATTGACCTCGACCACCAAAGGAACCGACATGTACGACGCATTGCTTCCCATCGCGCAGGATCTGAACGCGCTGGATGCCACGCTCTCGGCGCCCGACGGCGCGCAACGGGTCGCGCGCATCGCGGCGGCCTTCGACGAAACCGCGCGCCGGATCAGTACGGCCACGCAGTCCGCGGCCGACGAGCGCGAGCGGCTCGATCTGCAAAAGCTCTATCGCGGGATGATCGCGGCGCGCCGCATCGTGCTCACGCTGCAGGAGCGCCACAGCGCCCGTGGCGCGGCGCTTTGACGGCATCCGCGGCGATACGGAAGACGGTTGAACAGTTTGCAGTTGCAGCATCCGGCTGCGCGTCAGCCGGTCCGGACCGGCGGCCACCACGGCCAAGGGCCTTTTACCGAAGCATCAGGCATCAACCAACAGCAGTGCTTTTTCCATCACTTTCTTGATAAGGGGAATACATCATGTCTTCATCGATCGGAAGCTCGGGCGTCTCGCAAGCCGGTTCGCAAAACGCCGACATGGTCGGCCAGATGCAGGCCATGGCCAACCAGAACAACGCCATGACGATGGCCGCCATGCAGATCAACATGCAGCAGCAGGAAACGTCGGCGCTCGCTTCCGTCGGCAACAACGGCGCGAAGAACATCGCCGACGCCGCGAAGGGCCAGTAAGCCCCTCGCCTTCCGCAGTCCGTTCGCGCGGGGGCACGAAAGCGGAAAGCCCCGCTTTCCGGCTACGTGCCCCCGCTTTTTTGCAACCGGGCCGCCCTATTTTCGCCGGAGATTGCCGCCCATGAGCAGGGAACGTTTCGTCGAGTTGATTCACGAGGTTTGCGCGGTGGTCGGGCTGCCCGACGCCGAGTATGTCGTCGAGACGCAAACGCTCGAGATCGAAGGGTTCGACGTCCATCTCGACCACCACGAGACCGACCCCGATTCGGTCTATGTCAGCTTTCATTACGGCGCCGTCACGCCCGGCCGGTCGCTCGTCGTTTTCCGGCTCATGCTCGAGGCCAACCTGCTCGTCTACGCGCAGGACCAGGCGCAACTGTGCCTCGAATCCGATACGGGCAACATCGTGCTGCTCGTCCATCTGCCGATGGGCCCGACGATCACCGGCGATTATCTCGCCGATCTCTTCTCGCACTACGCCGAACACGGCCGCTACTGGCAAAACAACATCCTCGAGTCGCCCGACGAAATGTTCGAGGGCATCGCGTCGGGCAATTTCATGTGGCTACGGGCGTAAGCCCGATGAGCGCAAGCGTGCGTCAGGCAACGGGCGCATCCGCGCGCGCATCGATGCCTGGCCAACCATCGCATCCGTTCGTACACGGCACGTCGCTTCGCACTCACGCCGTCGCGGGCGCTCGCCCGATCGGCGCTATGCTGCCACGCGCGGTATCAGCAAGACGAGGCGGCGGCGCATGCCCCCCTCTCCCGCACCGCCGGAATCGGTATCGTCCGCGCGACGCTCGACATCGCCCCTGTGCCGCGCCGGTCCCTCGATGACGAGGCACTCGCCCGGCGCCAGGCTTTCGTCGACGGCCCGATAGCCGCGCGCATCGCGGGGGCGCCCCAGTTCCACGCGCAAGCCGATACGCGGCATCGACGCGGCGCCTTCGACCGTCGGTGCAATCGAGAGCCAGAGATCGCGGGCGCCGTCATCGGGCAGGTCATCCTCATCGCGGCGTGCGAGACGTGCCTCGTGGCGGTCGATGACGGCCGGCGAGCGATCGTGCGTCAGCGCCGTTTGCGACACCTGGATTTCGGCGCGGCCGCTCCTGGCCAATGCCTTGAGCTGCACGAGCAGCGCGCGGCCGCCGTCGGGCGCGATACCTGCATCGCGGTGCTCGCGCGCGTCCGCCGTCGCCTGCGCCGCGCCTGCCCCGTCGGCCATGGCCGGCGGCAGCGCGGGCCGCAACGCGTCGAGCGCGTCGCCGTCGACATCCACCACCCACGTTTGGACCGATACGAGCTGCGCACGCACGTCCAGGCTGGCGACGAGCGCGCCGTCGGCGTCGATGCGCTCGGCCCGATCGCGTATCAGGATGGAATTCGTGGTCGCATCCGCTTCGATCGCCGGCAACGCCGCATCGAACTCGACGATCCGCGGTGCATCGGAAACGGCGGTCCCGCTCGCCACGGCCGGGCGCTCGAAACGGCGCCGCAAGAGCGTGGCCACGCCGGGCACGACGAGCGTGCGGCCATCGACCACGCGCGTTTCGTCGGCGGCATTCGCGGCACTCAGGTGAAACACCCGCACGGACAAATGCACGCGCTTTTGCGCGTCGCGCTCGAAGCGCTCGGCCGCGGCACGAATGCGCTCCACGTAGGTCGCTGGCCCGCGCACGTTCACCGTTTGCGCGGCGGCATCCACCGCCAACGGAAAGTGCGTATCGGCAAGACCTGCCTGCTCGAGCGACGCACGCAGCGCATTCGCAGCAAGGAAGTGAGGCCGGATGGCGATATGCGCCTGCTCGTTCGCGGGCGACACATGCAGGACCGCACCGTCGTAGTACCAGACGAATCCGTACGAACGGCTCATGACATCGAGAAAGCGCTGCGGCGGCATGGCGAAACGGCCGCTCACGACACCCTCCACTTGACCGTCGATGCGCAGGGCAACGTGCTGCCCCGCTGCGAAGGCATTCAGCACCTCCGCGAGGCCCGCGCCGTTCGTCACGTAGACGAAGCGGGCGCCGGTGCCGCCGGCCCACTCCATGCTCGCCGCCTGCGCATGCACGGCGGCCGCGCAGGCGAAGGCAGCGACGGCGCCGCGCGCGAGCGCCCGCGTTCGTGCCGCGCTCATGCGGCGCCTTCCGGCGACGCACCGGCGCCCGACGCATCGGCGCCCGACGCATCGGCGCCCGACGCACCGGCGCCCGACTGATCCACATCCGGCTTGAGGGTCAGGCGGTAACCCGTCGCATAGACCGATTGCACGGTCCAGCCGACGCCGGCCGCCTTCAGGCTCGCACGCAGGCGGCTCACGTACATGTCGACGGAGCGGCTTTGCACGGCCGCATCCCAGCCCCAGACCACGCTCATCAGATCCTGCCTCAGCACGACGGCGCCCGTGTGCCGGGCGAGATGCCAGAGAATGTCGAACTCCTTGGTGCCGAGCTTGTGCGCCACGCCCGCCACCACGAGCGAGCGCGCCTGCTGATCGAGCGCGCATTCGTCGTCGACGAACATCTTGCGGCCCTGCACGTTCATCGGCGCGAAGCGCCGCAGCAGGGCGCGCATGCGCGCGAGCAGCACCTGCCTGTCGTAGGGCTTCACGAGATAGTCGTCTGCACCCGCATCGAGTATGCGCACGATGTCGGACTCCGCCGAGTGCACGGTCTGAAAAATCACGGGCATGATCGATTGCGAGCGGCTGCGGATCTTTTGCAGCAGCTTGTCGCCGGAAACGCCCGGCAGATCCCAGTCGAGAATCGCGAGATCGGCCCACTGCTCCGAGAGAAATTGCTGCGCGTCGAGCCCGCTGTGAAAAGCGTCGATGTGGTAGCCCTCGCTCTTGAGCCAGGAATGGATGAGCGCGTGGTGCGCGACGTCGTCCTCGACGAACAGAATGCGTACGGGTTTGCCTGCAAGCGATTTCATTGTGAACCCTTGGTTCTGACGGCCGCGCGGGAGCCGGCGCCGGTCCGCGCAACGCGTGCCAAACGAATACGGGCCGCGCTCTGACGCCTCACTCGCGGCCCGCCGCGCGCAACGCGCGGTCGGCATCGACAAGCGATGTCGCGTGCGGCTTCGCGGCGACAGGATTCAGGCACGGCAGACGCAGCACGAACATGGTACCGCCTTGTCCGTTGAGCTCGGCGTAAAGTGCGCCGCCGTGCATGCCGACGATCTGCACGGCGAGCTTGAGCCCGAGACCGAAGCCCGTTGCCGTCCGCTTGCCGAGCTTCTCGAAGTCGGTCAGCCGATCGCCCTCGACGAGACCCGGCAGCCCGCCCGCGCGATCGTGGACAACCACCTCGGCGAAACCGTCGGCCTGCCGGACCGACACCGTCACCGCCTCGCCGCGCGGCGACGCGCGAACGGCATTGTCGATGACGTTCTGGACGGCGCGCGCCACGAAGTTGCGCATGCCGCTCACCCAGAGCGGCGCGCTGTCGGGCAACCACAAGTGTAGCGCGACGCCGCAATAGACGGCGGTGACCTCCAGCTGCGAGATGATCTGGCGCAGCGTCGCGCGCAGATCGAACCGTTTGAAGTCGCGCGCCTGCAAATGCTCGGTCACCGACGAGAAGATGAACTGCTCGCCGAGCGACAGCACGTACTGCGCGAGCGACGTGATCTGCTGCATGCCGCCGCAGCGCTCGAACGCGTCGGGATCGCTCGCATCGAGCTGCGTGAGCGCGCTGATCGAATTGAGCGGCGAGCGCAGATCGTGCAGCAAAAAGCGCAGCGACATGGCCCGCTCGTCGAGCGAGCGCGCGAACGGCGTCACGTCCGTCACGGCGATGACGGATTCGCCCGCCCCCGCACCGGCGCATGCACCGGCGGGGCCCGCCTGAATCCAGAAGGTCGAATCGTCCACGCGTACCTCGCGGCCCGCTTCGAGATCGCGCAGCCGCGGCACGTCCGTCATCTCGAAGCGCTCGCTCAGCGCCACGCTGAAATCGACGCCCGCGGGTAGCGTCATCGCCAGCATCTCGAGCGCGCGCGCGTTCGCGTGAACGACCGCGCCCGCGCGATCGAGCACGATCACCCCGCACGGCAGCCCGTGCAGCGTGCCGCGCAGGCGGCGCGCGTCGTCGTCGGACAGGCGGCGATCGGCGGCGCCCTCGCCGCATGCGTCGGCGGGCAAGCCCGATTGAGCGGGCCGCGGCTCGGCCTGCTGCCCGGGCTGCGCGCCGGGCAGCGAATGCGGCTGAGCATCGGATTCGTTCACATGGCCTCCTGCATTCGCCGGTGCGGGCGGTTGCGGTGAATCACGGCGAGATGACGCGCGGCGACAGCAGGAAGAGCCGCTCCATGTGGCTCTTCTGGCGGCTGTCGGTCCTGAAGAGCGCGCCGATCAACGGAATCTTCGAGAGCCCGGGCACCCCGGTCACGCCCATCGTCGCGGTGTCGGCGCGATAGCCGGCGATGAGCAGCGCCTGCCCCTCCTCGATGAACGCCTGCGTGTTGATCGTGCTGTTCTGGATCACCGGCAGGTTACTGACCGTACGATCGGTGAGCTGGCCGTCCTGAATCGCCACGTCGAGCTTGATACGCGTGCGCCCGTCCTCCTCCACGACCATCGGCAGCACACGCAGCGAGATGCCCGTCGACACGCTGTAGAGATCGCCCGACGTGTATCCCGACACCGGCACGAAAAACTGCGTCTGGTTGTCCATCACGGCCTCGATGTTGTTGAGCGTGACGACCTTCGGGCTCGCGTCGATCTTGGCGGCCTTCGTCTCCTGCAGCGCCGAGATGCGTGCCATCAGATAGCGGCCGGCGTCGCCGAGCACGGCGGCCACCGAGGCGCCCACGGGCGTTGCCGCCGCGAGCACGTTGCCCGCCAGCGCCGTCTGGCCGAAGTTCTGCGAGAGCGTGCCGTTGTAGGTGTTCTGTCCGAGCGTGCCGGTACCGGTCTGCACGTCGATGTGGCTGTTGTGCGCGGTCCAGTCGACGCCGAGCTGACGCAGCGCGTCGTCGTCGATCTCGATGATGTGCGCCTCGATCTCGATCAGTTGCGGTTTGACGTCGAGGCGATCGATCAGTTTGCCGTACTGATCCATCCGGTCGGCCGTATCGCGAATCACGACGGAGTTCGTGCGCTGGTCCGCGACGATGACGGGCAGTTGATCGTCGCTCGCCGGCGCCGTGCTCGTGTTCTGCGGCGGCGGCGGCTCGCCCACCGCCGCCGCCACGGCCGGCGAAGGCTGCCCGGTGAGCCCGGCGAACATGCCCTTGCCGGCCGCGCCCGACGGCACCGGCGGCGGAATGTACGGGCCGTTGTAGGCGTTGCCGTTCACGTCGTTGATCGGCGTGTTGCGCTTCACGCCGCCCGCCGCGCGGCCGCCCTCGCCCTCGCCGCGCTTGTCGGCGGCCTTGGCCATGTGCGGGTGGTAGATGCCGTTGAGCACGGCCACCACGCCCTGCAGCGTGACCTGCCGGCCGTCGATGGGCACCGTGCGGTCGTGCGCCCACGCGTGAAAGAGCGGAAAGACGCGTACCTGCGTGCCGCTTCGATGCGCCGCGTTGTTGTCGAGCCGCGAGGCCACGTTCGTCACCATCTGCACGTAGCGAGGCGGCCCGCTCACGAGCGCCGTGCCCTGCGCGCTGTCGTAGACGATCGGAAAGCGCTCGTCGGAGATGCGCAGGCGGTCGAGCGCATCGCGCAGCGCGCCCGTATCGGCCGAATCGAGCTTCACGAGCGTGCTCTGCAGTTCGGCGGCCGTCGTGATGTCGAGCACTTCGCCGTCGTAGTACCACACGAAGCCGAACGACGACGCGAGCGTATCGAGAAAGCGCCGCGGCGGCAGATGGAACTTGCCGCTCACGGTGCCGCTCACATCGGCGGCGATGCGCGTGGGGATGCCCTGGCTCGCGCCGAAGTCGCGCAGCACATCCTTGATGTCCTTGCCCTGCGCTTCGTAATCGACGATCGACGCCTTCCAGCGCACGGCCGCCGCCTCGGCGACGGGGGCCGTCGCCCCGAATGCGAGCGCGGCGGCGAGGGCCACGGTGCCCAGTCGGCGAGCCCAGTTCATGACGCGCCGCCTGCGATGAAACGTACGCGGCGCCGCCCGGTGCTTCTCCGACACATAGACAAAGTTTTCATGTAAGTTCCGACTATCTTTCATAGGAAGGGCATTGACGATGAACGTTCCGAGTCACGAACGTCGCGACCTGACGCGCGAGATTCTCGAATTGATCGACCTGCGGCAGACTTTCACCGACATCCATATCGAGCAGGACCGGCCGATCATGATCAAGGCGCCGCGCGGCTGGCTCGCCGTCGGCGAGGAGCCCGTGCTCCACGACGAAATGCTGCCCACGCTGGCCTCGATCGAACCGGACTGGGAGGCGCTGCTTCAGCACGGCGCGATCGATCGCCCGTTCGTGCTCACGCGCTGCCGCCTTCGCTGCAACATCTACCGCACCAATGGCGGCCGCAAGCTCGTCATCTCGATCCGCCGCCTGCCGCTGCAGCCGCTCGCGCTCGACAAGCTCGGCCTGCCCGCCTACGTGCGCTCGATGATCGACAGCGCCAAGGGGCTGATCCTCGTGACGGGCCCGACCGGCTCGGGAAAGACGACGACCATCGCGTCGCTGCTCGAGCACATCAACCGCACGCGCAACAGCCACATCGTCACGATCGAAGAGCCGATCGAATACGAACTCGAGGGCCGCACGTCTATCGTCTCGCAGCGGCAAGTGCCCACCGACACGCCGAGCTTCTCGGCCGGCCTGCGCGAGGCGCTGCGGCAAAAACCCGACGTCATCATGGTGGGCGAGGTGCGCGACCCCGAGACGGCGGAGACGGCGCTGCAGGCCGGCGAATCGGGCCATCTCGTGCTCGCGACGATGCACACGGGCAGCGCGATCGGCACGCTCACGCGTCTGCTGTCGTTTTTTCCGGCCGAGCAGCGCGAGCGCTATGCGGCCGCGCTCGCGAACTGCCTCATCGGCGTGATCTGCCAATGCCTCGTGCCGACGGAGGATGGCGAGAACTTCGTGCTCGCGAGCGAACTGCTCTTCAACAATAATCAGCAGATCAGCGGCCTGCTGACCGATCCGGGCAAGCTGCCGTACCTTGCCGAGTTCATGAAGCGCAAGGAAGACAACATGTCGCGCATGCTCAACGATCACCTCTTCAGCCTCGTATCGAAGCAGCAATGCCTGCCGCGCGACGTGCTGCGCGCGACCTACAACCGGCTCGAGCTGCACGAAATGCTGCAGACGCTCGCGCCGCACTGAGCCCGCGCGAAGGCTGTGGCGGCGCAATGGCGCCGCTTGCGCCGGTCGCGACGTGCGTGGCGGTGCTGCGAAGGTGTGCGGTGTCGATGGGCTCACGGTCGGGCGCTCAGTAGTAGGAGTTGATCGTCCAGCCCGCCGCGACGGGCGTGTTCCAGACCGTCTGTCCGGACTCCCCGCAAAAGCTGCTGACCCACGGCGTCGTGATACCGGCGTACGTCGCCCAGTTCGTCGTCACGACGATCGTATAGGCGCCAGGCGTGCCCGCCTGGGACAGCGCGTTGTTGATCCCGCCCGAATCGTCCTGAAGCGTCGGCGTCTGGCTCTCCGTATGCCCGAGGTTGTGGTTGCCGCTGTCGGTGATGTCGATGCTCTGCGAGAGCTGCGCCCGGTTGCCGGAGGGGCCGTTGCACATGCCGTCGTTCAAGTGCGCCCAGGTGGACGCGACGATGATCCCCGGCTTGGTGAGGTTGACGGTCGTCCTGAACGTATACGAGTACGTACCGTTGCTGCCGTTGTACGAATAGGCGCCCGATTGGAAGTTCGTCGCCGGCTGGCCCGTGCAGGCCGAGTAATCGCCCGCGCCGTTCGGGTTGGCCATCACGAGCTGACAGCCCGTGAGCGATGACGCCGGCTCGATTTCGCTTTGCGTTTGCCACTTGCCGCCGCGGCACGACAGCACGCGCCCGTTCGCATCGGTGGAGACGAGCGTCGTGCTCGCCGACGCGGGGGCGATGGCCGGATTCTGCGGCGCGGGCGGGCATGGGTCGCCGACGTTGTGCGCGTTGCCGAGCGCGAGATTGCCCGCTTCGTCCACCGCCAGCGCCTCCCATGTGGCGCCGTTGTACGCATAGGCCCGATTCGTCGCGGTGGTGAGCCGCACGTCGCCCTGATGCGCGGCAACGCCCGCGAGCGCCGCTTCGTCGGCCACCGGTTCGCGCCAGTGATAGGCCGCCTGCGGCACCCAGAGGTTCTGCGTTCCATCGCAATTCAGGACGTTGCCCGAAGCGTCGGCCGCGATGGCGCCGGGCTGCGTGCAGGCGGCATAGTCGATCTGCCGCGCGAGCACGATCGGCACTTGCATCGTGTTCGCCTGCGGATTGCCCGGCACGGCCACGCGGTACAGATAGTCGACGTTCTGCGCCTGCGTGCCGTCGTAGAAAATCAGGCTCGCCAGATGTCCCGTGCCCGTTTTCGTGCCTGTGCAGGAGGTATTCGCCGGGTTGGGCGCATCGATCTTCCAGGTGCCGAAGGCGCCGATGGCCGCGCCGATCGCATTGTTCGCCGCCTGGATCGACCCGCCGCCCGGGCCGGCGTTCGCCGCGATGTAGCCGAGTTCGGGATCGGCAATGGTCCGGCCGCCCTCCGTGACGAGCAGCGCCTGCAACGCCGCCGGGTTGGCGCCGCCCGGGGCCGCGTAGACGAGCAGGCACGGCACCTGACCATACGGGTTCGTGCCGCTCAACGCATTCGACAGGTAGGTCGACAGCTGATACGTCGAGCCGGTCATTTTCGCGATCACCGGCGAGGTGGTCGTGGCCTGGGCCGCGAGCGCCGTGTAGTTCTGTTGAATGAGCCGCGTGGCAGCCGCCGTCAGCTGCGACTGATAAAGCGCGGCCTGCTGCGCGCGCGTATCGTCGAGCGACGAGTTCGTGAGCGTGACGACGCCCGCCATCATCAAGGCGGCGAGCGCAAGCACGGCCAGCATCTCCACCATCGTGAAGCCGGACATGCGGCGGTCCGGCCGCACGCGGGGGCCGGGGCGCCGCATGCCGTTGCGGGCAAGGGTGCGGGTGCGGGTGCGCTCAGTCATACGCTTGCGCCATCCATACCGGCATGCCGTTCGGGATCGTGTTCGCCAATGCGGCCGGCAGCGGCACGGCCGGGTTGCCGGGGGACACGAGGTTGGCGCCGAGCGCCACGCCGGCCAGCGCCGAGCCCTGCGCAATCTGCTCGATGCCGTCGACCGCAGCCGCGGCCGACGCCGACGCCGCATAGACCACGACCAGGCTGCCCACATAGCCGGTATTGGGCTGGACGTAGTTCCGCCACACCGGATTGGGAACGGTCACCCCGAGGTAGGGCGCGAGGCTCGCCGCCGGCACGCTGCCAGCGAACGACGGGTTGGCGCGCGCGAAGGCCACCACGGCCTGCCGGTAGGCGCTCATGTTCGCCGCGAGCGCCATCGCCGACGGCGCGAGCGGTGCCGGCGCCGCCTCGGCGCCGAGCAGCGCGTAGGCACCGGTAAGCATCGCGAAGGCGGCGACGATCCAGATCAGGAACATGGCGGGCGGCTCGTGGCGTCAATCGGAGCGAAGGCCGATACTCGGGCCTCGATCAGGCGGAGGTCCAGATGATGTTCTTCGCACCACCGGCACAAGCCGCCTGAGCGGCGGCGGGCGTGACCGGCACGGTTTGCGCCGCGCCGCCGATCGAGACGGCTGTCCAGGTTCCGCCAGCAGATGCCGCGTTGATGCATACGTCCGTCGGCACGGAATCGAATTCGATCGTGAATGTACCGGTGCCAGCGCCCGTAACGGTTACTGCGCCACCCCAGGCATCGGTGATGGTATTTGCCGCGGTGTCGATGACGAGCGTAGTCGGGATGATGCCCGCGGCAATGGCGACGGTCGTCGTCAGCCCGGTGTAGCCGTTGGTCTGCCCCATATACAGCTTCTTGACGCCGGTTTGGATGGCCGTCACCTGCTCGGCCGTCTGATTCGACGAAGCACTGCCGAATGCGCCGCGCAGCAGCGCAATGGCACCGATGACGACGATTGCGGCGATCCCGAGATAGGCGATCGCCTCGAGCAGGGTGGCGCCACGCTGCATGCGCCGCGACCTACGGCTACCCACCCTGGCGCGAATCGATGCGACGGTCTTGACATTCATGTTGCTCTCCTTGGTTTCCTCAATCGACACTAGAGAAAGACGTGCCATCTGCTTTCAACACCCGTTCGCTTGCACTGCGCTTGCACGTCATTACACGGCACGCTCAATGCAGACTCCGGGCCAAAGCCGCAATTTCCTGCTGAATTCCGAAGAAGCCGCTGATGAGCCACGACAGCACGAGCGCGAGCACGACGATCGCCGCGCCGTTGACCACGCGCATCTGCGCCTCGATCGTCTCCACGCCGTCGGTCATCCATTCGCTGGCGATCGCGTGCAGCGCCTCGGCGAAGCCCTTGTATTCGGCATACACACACAGATCGTCGACGATCTCCTCCGAAGGAAACCGGTAGCCGGCGTTCTTCATCGCCTCGCCGACGTTGAGCCCCGACTTCACGCCGAAGAGCATGTCGTCGATTCGCTGCCTGAGCCACGGCTTCGCATCGGTGGCCAGCCGCGCGAGCGAGCGTTCGACCGTGAAGCCCGCCGCCTGCAGCGACGAAAACGCGACGAGAAAACCGCAGCCCGTAATGAGCCGATAGATCGAGTAAGGCGGGTAGCGGTCGAGCCAGACCCGCACGTTGCCGGACCAGCGCGGCATCGAGTAAAAGAGCGCCGCGACGAGGAGCGCGAGCACCACGAGGCAGTAGATCATGCCGCCCTGCACGAACCGGGACAGCTCGTAGAGCGACTTCGCCACGCCGTGCCAGCGCTCCGGGCTCACGATCGACGCGAAGCGCGGAATCACGAGCTTGCCGAAGAGGTACACGTACCCGATCGTCATCGCCACGATCACGCACGGGTAGGTCAACCCGCCGACGATGGCCGTGCGGATCCGGCGGCTGTACTGCACGACGGTGCACACGTTCAGCAGCGCGGCCTCGAGGCGTCCCGACTGCTCGCCGGCCATGACGATCATCTGCTCGGTATGCGGCACCCACCACGCCATCGCCTCGGCCAGCATGCCGCCGTTTTGCACGACGCTGCGCCAGTCCGCGAGCGTCAATGCCAGCGGCTCGTTCGGCTTGCGGCCCTCGTGCGACGCACGCAACTCGAGCTCCTCGAGAATCTTGAGCAACGGCAAACCGTTCGCGAGCATCTTCGCGATCTTGCGATAGAGCCGCAGGCGCGCCTGCGTCGTGAATTGCAGGCGCGCCCAGCGCCGGTTGAGCTCAAGTGCCATAGCCGCTTCCGAGCGGCTGCGGCCGCCCCCCGCTGCCCGGCATGAACGGGCCGACCACGCGCTCCGCCATGCGCGGATCGATGAGGCCCGCCGCCACTTTTTCGAGCGCGTGCTGCGCGACCGTCTGCCCCGCGAGCTCGCTGAGCCAGTACGCCTGTGCATCGGGCTTGCGCCCGGCGCGCAGCAATTCGCAAAACGTCGCGTCGGTACGCACGACCTCGGCCACCACGGTCCGGCCGACCGTGCCGTTCTTGCAATGCGGGCAACCGGGCCCCGCCACGCGCACCGCGTCGAACCGCGCGCCGACGGCCCGCTTCACGCGCGCGACGAGCCCCATGTCGAGTTGCGCCATCGCCTCGGCCAGCGGGCGCGAGCAGTGCGGACACAGCAGCTTGGCGAGCCGCTGGCTGATGAGCCCCGTGACGAGCGATTCGTCCGTCACCATCGCGATCGGCAAGCCGAGATCGACGAGGCGGTCCACGATCGCGAGCGCGCCGTTCGCGTGCACCGTCGTCCAGACCTGATGGCCCGTCATCGCGGCGCGCAACGCGCTTTGCGCCGATGCGCGGTCGCGCACCTCGCCGATCATGATCGTATCGGGATCGAGCCGCATCGCATTCGCGATCGCGGCGGCGAACGCGAGCGAGCGCGCCTCTTCCGTCGGCGCGTTGACGACGGGCGTCTGCACGGCGCCCTCGATCGGGTACTCCACCGGGTCTTCCACGGTGATGACGTGGATCGAGCCGGCCATCTCGCGCAGTTGCTTCGTCAGCACGCGCTGCAACGTCGTGGATTTGCCCGAGCCGGTCGGCCCGCTGATGATGTTCATGCCGTGCGGCTGCTGCGCGAGCAGCTCGAACGCGTTCGCCTGCGCCACCGTGAAGCCGAGCTCGGTCAGGGCCGTCGCCTCGCCCGCATCGTTGTAGAGCAGCCGCAGCACCATGACGCTGCCGACGCTCGTGGGCGCCGTCGCGATCCGCACGCCGAAAAGCCGGTCCGGCAGCTTGTCGCGATCGCCGATGGCCGCGTCCTGGCGTTCGTTCGGCTTGTAGGTGTTGTCCGATACGCTCGACATCGCCGCATAAAGCGTGGCGAGCAGCCGCTCGCCGTACTCGCGCGTCTGCTCCGAAATGCGCACGAGTTCGTTGTGGATGCGAAAAAGAATCTCCGTGCTGAAGCGGTTCACACGGATATGGATATCCGACGCACGCTCGTCGCACGCCCGCGCGATCAGGTTCTTCGCGAGGACCTGCATCCGCGTGTGATCGATGCGCTCGGCACTGCCGTCGCGGCGCGGGCCCTGATAGCTGCGTCGGATCGCATCGAGTGTCACGAGCCGCGTCGTGTAGTGGCAATTGAGCCGTTCGAGCCTCGCGCAGTACGACAGCACGAACGGATTCATTTCGTGCCCTTCGGCAACGAGCAGCGTACCGTCGTCGAGCAGACAGAGAAACTTGCGCTCCTCGTCGCTCGCGGCGAACTCGCCGCTGTCGGAAAGCGGGCGCGCCACTGCGGCGAGCGGCAGCGCCTGCCCCGGCGGCTGGCTTTGCGACGCTGTTTGCGCGGGCTGCACCGAAGCGGCGGCGGCAGCGGCCACGGCGCTCAGCACCGGCTCGCGCGGCCGCGCAACGGGCGCGAGAGCCGGCCCGGCCGGGGCCGCCGGCTGACCCTGCGTGAGAGACGGATCGGTTTCGACCGGCTTCACGGCGCGCGAGAGAATCAGTGGCGTCACGCTTGTGGGCGTCTTGCCCGGAGGTGTCGGAGACGAACTCATGGCGTCACCTCGCAGGCATCGGCAAAGCAGGCAGCGTCGGCACCGGCGGCACGCCGGGCGAGCCTGTCGACGCCACGTTGCTGCGCGCGGGCTGCTGCCGCGCGCTCGCGGAGACGGTCAGCGTCGTGCGCCGTCCGTCTTGCGATGCAAGGACGATCGCACCCTGGCGAACGGCCGCCACACGCATGCCGTTGGGCAGCGCATCGCCGGGCCCGACGTCGAACTCCGCGCCGTCGCTCGTCGCCACCGTTGCGCTGAGCTTCTTGCCGAGCCCTTGTGTCGCCACGAGCGACACGTCCGAATACGAGGAGACGGTGCTGCCCATCCGGTGCAGCGCTTCTTGCCGCTCCGCCACCTGCGCCTGCGCATCGAGCTTTTTCAGCTGTGCCTTGAGGATCATCGTTTCCTCCTGCAGCCGCATCAGTTCGTTGGCTGCCTGCACGGCGGCCGGTGTCGGAACGACGTTCATGCGCGGCGCCGCTTCAGCCGGCGCGGCGGCCGTGGCAGCCGCGGCGCTGGCCGCGCCGGACGCGGCCAACGGCCACGCCCAGCAGCAGGCGAGCACCAGCACAGTCAATGCATCGTCATTTCTCATAGAGCACTCCGTCGAGCGTCCACTGCCCGGATTTGTATGAAAGCGTCTCGACGCGCACGCCCGGCTCGTCGAGATACCTGATGAGGCTGTCGGGCCGCACGCCGCCCAGTTGCGCCGACATGCGCCAGGTCTGCCAGCTCGGCGCCGGGGGCGGGCCGCCGCCCGGATGCAGCCGGTCCAGCGTTTGCGAAGCGAGGCTGCGCTGCGGTGCGCTTGCCGGCTGCAGCGTGAACGTCAGGCCGATGCCCAGCAACTGGAAGGCGGACAGCATGCGCAAGCGCACGCCGCGCACGCCATCGATCACTTCGTCTCCCCCCGCGGGCAATGCCAGCGGCTCCACGTAGCTCGCATGCTCGCCGTTGCCGTCGATCGTCGCGCGCGGCTCCGCCGCCATCAGCATCGCCACGTTCGATCCGTCCCGCGACCAGCTGTAGCTGACGTTCGAGGCGCGGCAAACGTAGTCGTCGAGTTCCCACCCGCCCGGCGCGATGTGCGTGAAGTGATCGACGCACGCGCGAACGAACGCATCGGGCCGCGGCTCGCTGGCCCACGGGTGCGCGGCTTCGGGCGGTGCCGCGGGCTTGGGCGGATGCAGCGCGAGCTCCGCGCGCATCCGCTCGAACGCCTGCTGCCGCTCGAGTTCCATACGGTGGCGCCGGTACGCGACGATGCCGGCCACAACCGCGGCCGCCACCACGATCGCGACGGCGACCAGCAGCACCTCGCGCCGCGGTGCGCGCCGCGAGACACGCGACAGATTGAGCCAGCGCGGCAAATGCGGCTTGCCGCCCCGGCGCGGGATCATGTCCTCGATGCGCCGCGCGTAGAAGTTGTGGAACCCCTGCACTTCCAGCTGCGGATCGCCGATGACGACGTTCCAGCCGCCGAGGCTGTAATCGCTGTGCAGCCGCTCGAACACTTCTTCGCTGGAACCGATCCGATCGCCGTTCGGCAGGAATGCGCCGTCGCGCACGGCGAAGTAGGCCCAGCGCCCGTCGGGCAGATGGAACGCACCGAGCCAGTTGGGCGCCGGCTGCTGGCGTCCGTCGTAGAACGCGCCTTCGGCCGCGATCGTCTTCGACACGAGCGCGCCGAGCGACGGCAAGCCCAGTTGCGCGCCCTCGCGCGTGCTCGCGAAACCCGCGCCCGCGAAGGTGCGGTCGATACGCAGCACCATCGCATCGAAATTCAGGCGCGCGGCGAGTTCCACGGCCTCCGCGCGCAGCGCGTGCCGGCGCGACAGCGATTGCCAGAAGAGGCCGCATATGAAACGCTGCCGGCCGATCTGGATGACTTGCGTCGCCATGAAGGATCCTGTGCCCGAGCGCGCTTCAAGCGCCGTTGATCGCGATCGGCGAGAGCAGGATGACGATCACCTCGCGCGTGCCGGAGGCGTTGAACCCGCCCATCGCGTAGTTCGACGGATGGCCGACGCCTTGCCGGTTATCCTGATCGGTGATGCCCTCGTAGCCGCTGATGACGAGCGTCTGCCCCGACTTCACGGCGATGCGCTGCAGGAAGTTGCGCGTATCGACGGTCGGCAGCTGGATCTGCTGGTTCGCCGGGCCGAACGGCGCAAGGTTCACGAGCGACGAAATGTTGCTGTAGAACTGCATCATGATCGTGCCGTCGTCGAGGATGTGCGGCAGCACCGTGAGGTTGAAGCCGGTCGTGATCGTGCCCGGCGTGAGCGACGTCTGGCTGCCGATGTTGACGGTGTTGGTCGTCGAGATCTGCGCGAGATAGCCTTGCTGCTCGGCCACCTGCACGGGAACGGGCTGATCGTTGAGCGTCGTGATCGAGGCCGAGGTCTTGCGGTGCACCGTGCCCTGCGTCGACAGCGCATCGATGACGGCCGTCGTGCTCGACGCGCGGCTCGACGGTGTGATGACCGAGGCCGAGAGCTCGCTCGGGTTCTGGATCATGCTCGTGAACGCGGTGGTGATGCCGAACTGCGTGCCGAGCGCCTGATAGACCGCGTGCCAGTTGATGCCGTAGCTGTCCGCCGCGGAAAGCGTGACCGAGAGCACCGTCACGTTGATGAGCACCTGCCGCGCGAGCACGCGGTTTTGCTGATCCATGAACTCGCCCACGCGCTCGAGCACATCGGGCGTATCGGTGACCGCGATCGAGCCCGTGGCTGGCGAGGTGATGACCGAGCCTGCCGGAGAGAGCATCGCCTTGATCGCCGTCTGCAAGCCGTTGTACACAGAGAGCTGCGCGTTCATCGTGATATTCGCGGTGTTGTCCGACGACACGGAGGGCGAACCGGACGTCCCGCCGCCTCCGCCGCCGATGCCCGCGCCACCGGCGCCCGATCCGCCCGCGGCCCCCGCGCTGTTGCCCGAGGCGCCGCCGCTGTTGCTCGCACCGCTCACGACGTTCGTATCCAGCTTCGAGTCGCCCGGAATGGCAACGACCTGATAGACGCGCGTGGCCGTGTAGAAGAAGACGATCGCGCCGTCCTCGTACTTCCAATAGACGCCGAAGCGAGCCGACGCCGTGTCGAGCAGCCCGCGCAGCGTGCCGCGCGAATACGCGATGCGCACGGGCGAGGATACGCTCGGCACGCGCGCGGCCACCGTCGCCGCGCTCGTGCTCGGCGCGGGCCCCTGCAGCAGGCCGGCGGGCAGCGGCGGCACGCCGGGATAGGCTCCGGCGCCCCCCGTATCGACCGCGGTCTGCGTCGCGCGCGCGGCCGCTTCGCTCGTGCCCGGCGCAACCTTGGCCGGCAGGTGCGCGAGGCGCGAAATGCGATCGGCGAACATGCGCAGCGAATCGACCGTGCCGTCGAAGCTCGCCGGCTCGTCGAAGAGCTTCGGCAGCGTCGATTTCGTCGCGATCTTGATCGTCTTGCCCGAAAGCCAGAGTTCGTCCTTGACGATGACGTCGTCACTGCCCGGCACCGCGCGGTTGTCGCCGTTCGAGAGCTTGCCGAGCAATTGCCCCGCACGCGCGGTATCGGATTGCGAGTTGCGCTCGATCTTGTCCAGGAGACCGGTGCACCCCGCGAGCAGCGAGAGGCATGCGGCAAGGACGACGAAAGGACGACAGAGGACGCTCATCAACTTGCTCCTTTGGGAACGACGCGCATGACGTGGTTGCGCTGGTACAAGACCACCTGAATCGGCACCTGCGAGCCGGCGAGCGCATTGGTCACCTGACGCAGCGCTTCGGCGAGCGTGCCGTGTATCGTGGCCGTCGCGTCGACCTGAAAATCGGTCGGCACGTCCCAGATGAATTGCCAGCCGGCTTCGCTCGCCCAGCGCGCGAGCGCATTGCGCACGGAGCCGTCCGACAGGCGCATCTGCCACTCCGTGCGCTCAGGCGCCGCCGCGGGTACGAACGCCGGAGTCGCGGCGGGCGCCGACGATGGCGCCGGGGAGGCCGGGCCGGACGCCGGTTGCGTGGCGGCGAGCAACGGGGGCTCGATGGCGTCACGCTTTGCGGGCGCGGGTACCTGCGCTCGCGGCGGTGCTGAAACAAGCGCCGGTACGGGTGCCGGCATGGCCGGTGCGGGTGCCGGTGCGGGCGGCATCGTCAAAGCGGGCGCGGGTGCTGGTGCCGATGCCGGCATGGCCTGCCCGGCCGCCGGTGCGGACGACATCACCGGCGCGGGCGCGGGTGCGGGTGCCGATGCCGGTGCCGGTGCCGGCACTGGCGGAACTGCCAGTGCTGCCGCCGGTGTGCGAGCCGATGCCGGTGTTGGGGGTATCCACGTCGAAACGCGCGCCTGCACCAGGGTCTGCGCCGGTGCAATGGCAGGTCCCGCCACGGGAGCCATCGCCGCCGCGCCCGCGGGCAAGGTGGAAGACGCATTCGTGGCGGCACTGTTCATGCGCGACGCCGCGCCGGCCGCCGGCGAGGAAGGCTGCGGCGCGTCAACGTTTGCGCGCCGCGCATGCGCGGTCACCGTGAGCAAATGCATATCCGTATCGACGCGCGCCTGCAGCGCAGGATCGACCGACAGCACCTCGCCGAGCGCGTGCACGACCGACGAGCCGGCGCGCCAGCTCACGGACGCGTCGGCCCATGCCCCCGCGTTCGGCACATTGATGCTGTAACTCGTCGGCATGATCTGCTCGAGCGCGCGCAGCAACGGAACGTCGTGGCCGCCCGTGCGCACGACGCCGCCCAGGCGCAGCCCGCCGTCGACGATTACTTGCTGATCGGAAGCGTGCGCGACCGTGCAGGCGAACCAGACGCCGCACAGCAGCGCCCGAATTGCCGGCGGCATCGCCGCTATCCGAACATTCGCCCTCGGCCGGCTCCGCCTGTTGTCGCTCACGCATCTCGGATGGACCGGGAGTTCTATTTTTTTTGTTGCCACGTTCTTTTCACTCTGCTTGAACCATTACACCTGCCGGAACAAACCGAGCAACGGCAAGCCGACCCCTCGCTTTGTTCCGGAAACGCCAATAATTGCCCTAAAAGAAGCAGTACCGAATGGCATCCGGAATTCGAAAGCAAGTATGCAAGAAAACAATACCGACTTGTAAGGATAGCTACAGCCCAATGGGTATTTACGGCAAAGTACACCGCACCTTTAAGTAAAAAAATACCCCTCGAAAATCATCCTTTCTCGGCCAGCATGGATGATACAGGCACCGGCGCAAGAATGTCGTCTTCGCGTCACAAGCCCCGCCCAGCATGGCGCTGTGGCAGCCACCGCATTTTTTTTGGACGTTTCGGCGCGAATCGCGGAATGGCCGCCCGCAGAAATATGCCAGATACAAACATGTGCTATGGCGACGTTCGCGGGCGAGCCGCCGATTGGGTGCCGTGCACCGCGCCAACAGCGTACGGCGGCGGCAAAAAGTAACAAAAAATCAAAAAAAAAGCGACGCAGGCCTCCCGCTCGTGCGTGAAAGCCCACCGCGGCACCGCCCTCTCCGGCAAATGCCGATGCCAAACCGAAGGTAACAAACCATCACAAACACGAGCCTAAATCGGCCCGCGATGAAAACATGCGCTCACTGCTTCACGAATCGTTTCACGCCGCTTAACGCATCGCTCATTGAATCAGGAGCACGACATGTTCTCGACGATCTACTTCGCCGCGGCCTCGGCCCTCGCTTTCGACGACACCCCTGCGGACGTCGCCTCGAAAATGCTCCAAGGCCGGTTTCTCGACGCTGTCCGCCACGCCGCACGCCATGCCGATACCGACACGGCGCAAGCTCAGCCCGGCTACGCACAACTGCAAGTCTGCGCCGACCTCGAGCTGATGCTCGGCCGCCATGAAGAAGCGGAGGAAACGTATCGCCGCGCGCAAAAAGCCATTCGCGCCCAACGCGACGGTCTGCGTATCGCGTCGTGCCGAAATACCGGCTGGCAAGCCTTCTTCCGCAACCAGTTCAACGTCGCGCTCAGTTGCTTCAAGCGCGTCGGCGAGGAAAAGGCGGCCACGCCGCACCAACGTCTCGACAGCCTCGTCGGTGCGACACTCGTTTCGTTTCATCTGGGCTTGATCCAGGCGGCGTGCCATCGCCTCGGCGAGCTGGCCGCGCTGGCGGCAACGCATGGCGATCGCCGCTGGAGCTACCTCGTGGAGGCGCTGCGGCGGGACCTCTTCGCGCAGCACGAACTGCACGGTGCCGAGCGACTCGCCGACCACATCTACTGGCGCTCGGCTATCGGGGAGTTCGAGCCGAGCGAGGCGCCGGTACCCGGCTCGCAGCCCGCCGGGACCGTGCTGCCGCTGCTGGCCGAACGACTCTCGCACCTGAACCGGCTCGTTTCGCTGGCCGACGGCCGGACGAGCGCGGGCGAAACGCTCAAGCAATACGTGAGCTGGAGCCGCCAGGCCGGCCTCAACGATTATCACCGCAGCCTGTGCCTCGAAATCACGTTGGCCGCGATCGCCGGCCACGCGACGCCGTTGGCCGAAGCGATGCTCGATGCGTCCGGCGCGGCGAATTCGCAAGGCAGCCAGCATGCGCGCTGGTACCTCGACTACCTCTACTGCCGCGCGAAGATCATGCAGCAGCAGATGCGCACGCAGGAATTCGCACAGTTCTACGGCCGCTACGCGCTCGCCTCGATTCAGCACGTGCGCGCGGACATGTCGATGCCCGCCGCCGCGGCCGATCACATGCAGGCATCGCGCACGGCGCAGCGCTCCGACGACGTGAGCGCCCGCCTGCCGGCGAAATACCGCCGCGCCTATCGCTACCTGATGGACAACCTCGACCAAAAGGACCTTTCGGTGCGCGAAGTGGCATCGCATGTGGGCGTGACCGAGCGCGCGATGCAGGCAGCGTTCAAGAACCACCTCGGGCTGTCGCCGAGCGAGCTGATCCGGCGCCAGCGGATGGAGCGCATTCGCGACGATCTGCTCGACGACGGCGCACCGGCCACGCGCGTGCTCGACGTCGCGAACAAGTGGGGGGTGCGCCATCGTTCGACGCTGATCAACGGCTACCGGCGCGTGTTCCAGGAAGCGCCCTCGGAGACGATGGGCCGCTGAGGGCAGCGGTGTGCGGCGCCAAAGCGCCTGCACCACCGATCGGTAACACGGCCGGCCCGCGGCTTTTTTCCGCCAACGCCGTCCGACGAAACGCAAACGCGTGGGTCGGACGGCGTTTTCATTCACACGTCGGTGCGAAGCGATTCCCGCACCGCTTCTCTTACCGGATGATCCATGATGCGACTATTCACGCCCAAGCCGGCGCTCGCGCTGGCGCTTGCCGTTCTGTCCGCGCGGCCCGCCGAAGTGCGCGCGCAGACCCCCGACTGCTTTGCGGCGGCCGCAGCCTATCAACATGTGAGCCCCGTCGTGCTGCGCGCGATCGCGTGGCAAGAATCGCATGGCAACGCGAACGCGCTCCATCGCAATCGGAACGGTTCGACCGATTACGGCATGATGCAGATCAACTCTATTCACCTTCCCCTGCTGTCGCGCTACGGCGTCTCGGCTGACGACCTCATGAACCCTTGCTTGAGCGTGTACGTGGCTGCGTGGCACCTGCACAAGATGATGGTCAAGTACGGGAACAACTGGGCGGCGATCGGTGCCTACCATTCGGAGACACCTGCCGAGCGCGACCGCTACGCGCGTTCGGTGCAAAGCATCGTCGAGCGCATGAAGCTGGCGGACGACGCGCAGTAGGACGAGCAGGGGCAGCCGGGGAGACCCGGCTGCCCGCGAACGTCATCAAGAGAGAAAGCGACGTTGCATGAGGAAGTCGTCCCGTATGGCGAGCGCCAAGGCAAGCGCGAAGCGGAGACGAAGCAGGAACGAAGCAGGCAGGAAGCGTGGACGATCAGACCGGGGCGTTCGCGAGCCGCGCGCGAAAACGCCGCGGCCCGCGGTAGCCGTTACTGCCCCTTGGCGGCATTCGAAATGTTGCTGGCACCCTTGTTACCCACCGACGCCAGCGCCGATGTGAGCTCCTGCGACTGCTGGTTGACAGCGGCCGCCAACGTGTTCGCGTTGTTGAGCCGCGTCATCTCGCTTTGCTGCTTCATGAAGTCATTTTGCATCGCCGCCATTTGCGTCACGGGGTCCCCTGCGCCGAGGGCCGACGGACGCACGATGTCACCCGCCGCATGCATTGCGGTGGACGCGACGCCGGGCGGCAGAAAGTGACTTCCGGCATGAAGCGCCGAACTCAGAACCTGTGCACCGACGTTCCCCGCGCGCCCCGGCAGGCTGGCAAAGTTGCGGGGCGGCGCAGGCGGAGGTGGCGGCGCGCCGTCGGTCCCCTTGAAGCTGGATAGCCCGCCCAGTTGGCCTGTGTTGCGCGCGGGCGATTGCTTTTGTGCGCCGTCGGTCGCACCGTTCTTCGTCCCTTTCTCGAACTCCGCGACACGGGACTGGACGAGCCCCGGCCGAATTCCTAGGTTGTTCATGGCGAACTCCTTGAGTGACATGACGATTTCCGTCGCCAGCAACATCGCTCGATGTCGGCGCGGCACGGTCCCCGCATCCCACTCACGCGGAGCGATATCGAGGAATGCAAGCACAAGCTTATGCGCCACTGCATTGCGCAACGCAAGCGACGCGACGCGGCGAGCGAAATTGCGAAGTGCGCATGCGGCAAATTCTGATGAAGTGCGCAAATGGATTCGCAGTCGTAGCACCGGCGCCGGGATCGACGTGCGTTTTTTTGCACGCCACTTCGGAATCGGCAGGCTGCCACCGTTATGTCGTTTTACCTTTCCAACACGAGAACCCACGTTCGCAAAGCGCGAAGACGGAATCGACGGGCGAACGCACGTCGACCGCCTGGACGCGATGAGGCAGCGCGTCAGTCCATCAAGGCCTTTGTCGCGAGGCGACGTCGAACGATCGAAATCAACCGAAAGGAAACGTCATGACGATCAGCAACAGCACGCAAGTACGGTCATCATCGCTCGACCTCCCGCGCAACGACACGCAGCCCGCGCCGGCCCCGCGCCAACGAAGCGCATCGATGACCGGCCCGCGCCCCTCCGGCGGCGCATTGCTCGGCGCTCTGAGCAATGCACCCGCCTTTCCGGCGCACACCGGCAACCATGCACCGGCGCAGGCGGGCCCGCTTTCGACAACATCGCAATCGGTTGGGACGGCGCAGCCTCCATCCCCGCCGCTGCCGGCGCCAGTCAGGCGCAGCTCGCTGCCTGCGCGCGCGTCGTCGCCGTCAGGCTCCGCGATCGGCCGCCAAGGCGGCTCACGGTCGCTGCCCAGTTCTGGCAAGCTGGGCGCTCAACGTGCAGCCCTGGCAGACGGGACGATACCGATGCTCAACTTGTCGGGCGGCGGGGAGTCGAGCGAAGAAGTGGTGCCCGTACACGAGGAACCGCAGCCACACACGCCTGCATCGCAGCACGAGAGTGCGGCGTCCGTGCGACATGAAGAGCCGGTGGAAACGAAAACTGCCGACAAGCAACCGGCCACGGCGCGTCCGGGCAGCCCGTTGCCGCACGAGAAGGAGGCCACGGGGCTGACAGCCGCGACGACGAGCAAGGCCGAATCGGAACCCGAAACGTCCCGTTCGGCCAGCCCGGTGCCGCTCCCGAAAGAGTCGCCGGCGCTCGTGAACGAGGCAGGGACGAGCGCTGCCGGCAAAATGCCCGAGACGTCCAGCTCGAGCAGCCCTCTGCCGCTCGATAAGGAAACCAGCTTCTCGGCGCCTCACCTCGTCGCGCACGACATCGACAGTCAGGAGCCCGAAAGCCCGCCCGAAGCAACCGTTTCGAGCTCGTCGTCCCGGGTAGCACCGGAAACCCGCACGCCGGCCCCCGCCGGGACATCGGTGGCCGCGGAGATCTCGGTGATCGCGGAGACGGAGGACACACGTCCGGCATCGGCCGCGGCGGTCACATCGGCGGTCGCGGAAACCCAAGACATACGTCCGGCATCGGCCGCCTCGATCAGCAGCCACCTGTCGGCCGCGCTGTCCCGGCCGGGGCAGATCCAATCGTTCATCTCGAACGTCGGCGACATGCTGACCCGGAACCCCTACGGCGCCGCGCAACCGCTCAAAGGGTGGACGGCCAACCTCGTCAACGCGTTCAGTCATGAATTCGTCGCAACCGGCGGCGCCACGCTCTTCCGGGAGTTGTGCTCGATGGCGACCGAAGCAGTCCTCGACAAGAGCGGCGCCGGGCCCGAAACACGCGGCGCAATTACGGCCTCGCTGTTCACGGCGGCGGCAATGGGCAACCTGGTCGCGATGTTGCACAAGTATCACACCGGCGCCGCGGACAAGAAGACCTACGCGGGCCACGGTGTGCAGATCATCGCGCTGATAGCGACGGTGGCCACCGCAGCCTATACCGGCAAGAACGACGAGGGCAACGGGCATCTTGGGCAGCTCGCCGGCATACTGCCTAGCGCGATCAAATCGTACGCATACCTGGCGCGCGACGTGATCAACGTGTTCCGCCCGCTCGAAGGCAATCATGACGCAGGCTACGAGCGCCCCGTCAGAGGTCAGACGGTCAACGGCTTTCCGTATTTCGCAAACCAGCTCGCCGTGAACACCGCGCAGGGCAGCTCGCAATGGTCGGCCACGTCCTACGTCGACAGCCTCATTCACCACACGAAGACCAACGCTGCGATCAAAGGCCTGTTCGGCTATTCGGCAGCGAATGCCGCCGGCGAGGGGCTGGATGCGATCGGGGGACGCGTGGCCTCGGAAATCTCGACGCACGGCTTCACGGACAAGGCGCTCGATGAACTGAAGACGCTGCGCCTGAGCTGGGGCAAGATCGACACCTCCGCAACCAGCACGGCCAGGCAGCTCGGGGACAAGGCGGCCGGCGCGGGAATCGCGCGTCTCAGCCTGTTCCTCTCCCTTTATGCCGCCACCGCCGTGGTCAATCACGCCGTGGAGGGAGGCGATTGGTCCGCGGGCACCAAGAGCTTCGCGGAGAACGCGTTGGGCGCACTGCTCATCATCGCGGGATGCCTGCCGTTTGCCGCGAGCACGTCGAGCCCGTCGAACCGGTCGAACGAGGGGCGAACGATCGGCGCCGACAACGTGATGGAACTGGGCGTGATGCATCGCACGACCGCGTGACCACGCGGGCCGCGCCGAGCAAGCGAAACGACGAAGGTTCGCGCAGGTGGCCGCATCGGTGGCGCGGCGGCTCGCCTGCCGCAAGCCGCTTGCATCGGCATCGCGGCCGCCACCCGGTTCGGCAGTTCGGCAATCCGACGACGACTTCGCATCCGTCAACGCGCTGTAAGCGCCGGGCAATACATTAGGTTTCGCAGGCGGCCGTTATCGGCCCTCCACCAGCAACTGACGAATACCGTCATTCTCACGCGGAGAAAATCATGTCCACCACAGCAGTGCAAGGCTATAACGCCGGCTATCTGAACGGCATCGACGATGTCGGCGGCATTGGCGGCACGAACGAATCGCAGCTCGCACAACTGCTTGAGTTGCTCATCGAAGAAATCAAGCAGATTCTCGATCCCTCCAGCCAGAATTCAGGCGATGCGGGCGGTGTGGGCGGCATCGGCGGCGGTACGCCTTCGTACGCCGCGCCGCCCGCGTATGCCGGCGGTGGCGGCGGCGCACCCGCTGGCGTGAGTGGCGGCGGTGGCGGCCACGGCGGTGGCGGCGCGTCGCCGGGCATAGGCGGCGGTGGAAGCGGTGGCGGCGGCAGCCACGGCAACACGCTGCCCACTGTATCGGGCGGCGACGCCGCGCACGCCATCGCACAGGACCTCAAATCGCGCTACGGCCTGACCGACGCGCAGGTAGCCGGCGTGCTCGGCAACCTGCAGCAGGAAAGCGGGCTGCAAGGCAACGTCAATCAAGGCGGCGCGAAGGGCGCGCCCTCCGGCAACTTCGCGGACGACAACGCCAACGGCTGGGGTCTTGCGCAATGGGGCGGCACACGCAAACAAGGCGAAATCAACTATGCGAAGGAGCACGGGCTCGACCCGGGCAGCCTCGAAGCCAACATCGGCTTCATGAATCAGGAACTCGACACCACGTACAGCAAGACGATCACGGACATCAAGCAGACGACGACGGCGGAACAAGCGGCACTGGTCTGGGACAAGGACTACGAACAGGCCACCGATCCGCAAATGGAAAACCGCAACAAGTACGCCGAGCAATTCCTCGCGCAAGGTTTCTGAACGCGAACGCGTCCGCCCCCGGGGCGTCTAAAACTCGCACGATCCCGCCCGATGTCCCGGCGGGATTTTTTTGCCCGGCATATTTTCCGCCGCGCGGAAACACCGCTCGTCGGCAATACACGAACTACCCGGTCGCGCCAACGCAGATCAAATCGCGACGCGATGGCACTGGCGGCGGTGCGCAATATTCATGAGGAGGCTCGTCGAAGCTACGGCAGCAGGAGGATGTCGCAAGCGTTGCGCTTGCTCGGACACGACGTCGGCCTTGTCGAGCTCGATCGTTGATGCGTCAGGCCCGGCTGGTGCGGTCCAGGCGCGTACACCGTTATCGGGTGGCAGGTTGAGAGCCCGATCGCGCCGAATCTGCTTGCACGACGATTCGATCCGGCGCGGCGCAATCGGGCATCAGTCTCTTTCGAGCAGGCGCCGCATGGCAAGGCGCACGTAGGGATCGGCACTGTCCTCGTGTGCCGTCGCATAGCCATGCCACGACGGATCGTCGAGGACTTTCAGGCAGATTGCCTTCAATTCGGGCGCGCGATCGTCGGGCAATCCGTTCACGATCTGCCACGCATCGTGCGGACGCCCGCGCACCAATGCGATCGTCACGGCAAACACGTGCACCTCGCGCGTTTCGGGGTAGACATCGTGCATGCGCGCCAGCAGCGCCTCGGCCTCGTCCAGCTCGTTGGCCTCGATATGCTCGATGATCGCCTGCGCCATGGCCGGCGCATCGGCCGGCAGTTCGGTAAGAAGCTCCATCATGCTCGTCACCGTCCGTGCCTCAGGCTGCGCCAGTGCCTGAGGTCAGCGTTCGCACCGCCTCCTTGCCGCCCGCCAATGCGAGCGCGGTAGCGGCGCCCTCCGGCGTCAGGTTTTCCGCGAGCGCCGTGCCGCCCTCGAGCGCCTCGAGCCCACCCGTCGCAATGGCCCCCGCCCCCGCAAGGGCTTCCTTCGGGTTGCCGCTCAGCAGCCCCTTGCCGAACGTCGCCGCGCCGTGCAGCGCGTTGCCGACACCATGGAGGACACCCCCGGCAGCCTTGGTGACATCCCCGACTACGCTTTTCACAATATTGCCGATGAAGCTCATTCGTTTTCTCCTTGATCGTGAACGAAGCGCGCGTTCGATGAAACGCACGAAACCGAACCGCGTGAAGCCGGCCCTCGTTCCAATCTAATGAATGCGTATGCGAAAGCGTTCGCGCGCGCGAAGCCGCACCGCGAAAACCGAATGAGCGACACCCGCGAGACGGCTCGGCGGCAGGCCGCCGCGAACCTGCTTCGCCAATCCGAACGATGCTTCGCGCGGTTCACGGGAGTGTCATGACCGGCCCGCACAGTGCAGTCCATCTTGTCTCCCGGTCCGAGAACATCATGGCGCCCCCACCCAAGATCGAGTTCCACTCGCATGCGATCGAATCCGCGTCCCTCACCCGCACGACGAGCGACCCCGGCCCCTCCACGGGCGCGAAACCCGCGCCGGTGCCGACCCGGCGCGCGAGTGCCGGTGTGCTCATCGAGGAACTCGGCAGCCTCGGCAAGCGCCCGTGCGCGGAAGGTCTGCCCGCTGCGCCCGCCGCGCCCGCTGCTCCCAGGCCCGCAGCGGCTATCGCGCCGCAAAAGCCCGGTGTGGACGACATCGGCGCATTCGTGCCGGGTGCCGGCGGCAAAGGCCGACGCTTCGCCGATTTCGCGCACGCGATGGGCGTCAACCGCAAAGGCATGACGTTGACGGCCTTCGCCGCCAAGCGGCCCGCGAAAGACGGCCTGAACGGCGTATCGACGGCGACGCACGGGCAGTTCGGCTACGACGCGGCGCCCGCCACCGACCTCGTGAACGCGCTGGCCTCGGGCTCGAACGCCGCCGCCGCGCATTCGATCCATGGCCGTTACGAAAACAAGGTCAAGGCGATGCTCGCCGCCGACGTCGAACGCTTCGAGCACCCCGAAAAACGCCCTCCGGGCGCGCCGATGCCCAACCAGGTCGAGAATCTGCTGCTGACGAAAAACAGCAATGGAGAATGGCAATACGACAAAGGCAAGCTCTCGCGCATTGCGCGAGACGACGCGCATCCGCTCACGCAGCATGCCCGCGACGTATTGACCGCCATGAGCATCGCGGAGAACAAGGGCAAGCAACGTAACGGCGCGCTCTACCAGTCGGTCACGTCCGCCATCGGTCTGACGGCAAGCGGGCTGCTCATAGGCGGCTCGCACGGCGCACTGGCACCGCTCGCGGCATCCGGGCACCTGACCAACGCGGTCAAGGAAGCGCTCGATTTGAAGAAGCCGTTTGTCGAAGGACGGCAAAACCTGCGCAATGCGAAGGCCGCCACGATCCAACGCTACGTCGACACGGTATTGGCCCCGCACGACTACACCGGCCAGACGCAGGACGAGCGCCTGCGCGCGGCGCTGCAAACGAGCCGCGCGAAGATCGACGATCTGCGCGCCATGGAGGCGCGGCCAGCGGACGAAGGCCTGCCTGCGGACTTGCGCAGCCCGCAGGCGCAGGCGGGTATCTATGCGTCGCTCTATGACGATGCACGCCGCTACGCCAACAGCACGACGTCGTTCGGCAAGCGCTTGATCTCGGGCATGCACGCTGAAGACAAGGCGAAGGTCCACAAGGATGCCGAGCGCGACATCGTGGTCAAGCACATTCTGTCGATGGTCACCAAGAGCATCGGGCGCCTCGATCCAGCCTCGCTTGCGGCGCTCGCGGGTGCCGACATGGCAGTCGATGCATCAGGCTCGCAGCGCGCCAGGCAGGCGCTCGCGATCGTGGGCAATCATCCGCGCGCGAGCCGCAATCAGGATCTGATCGCCGCGCACACGCTGCTGACGGACAGCGGCATTCCGAAGGGCGAAGCGGCACTGCTGCTTTCGCAGCTTGCACGCGCGCGGCGCGAAAAACCGCAAGAGGCGCCGGCGCCGCGCGATACATCGGCTGCCAGCCGGAGCGCCGCACCGCTGACCGAAAGCGAGCGGCTCAAACAGATCGTCAACATCATCGGGCAGCCCGGCCTCACGGCAACCGCCGCCAAGACGGCGGAGGACGCCATCAAGAAAAACCTCGGCCTGAGGTCCTGACGCGCGGCGCGCAGTCGGCGGTTTGTTTGCCGGTTCGCGGCACTCGACGAAACTTCGGAATGCGCAGGCTGCCCTCCACCGTGCGCGCTTACCGTGAAGCGGGGTGGCCGTCGGCCGTCATCGCCGTCCATGCCGCCATGACCTTCATTGCGAAAGGGAGAACTGATCATGCGATTCGCGTTCGCCGGTTTCGATCGCTGGCGCGTCGTCTTCGACGCGTTCGTTGCCGCCGGCTGGGAGCCTGTGGCGCTCTACTCGATTCCGGTCGACAACCGGCTCGACTTCAATAGCGAACTCGTCGAGCGCGCGGAGAAGCTGCGCATTCCGGTGCAGCTGTCACGCATCGACGAAGACGATCTGCGCTGGCTCGCCGAACGGCAATGCGACGCACTGATCGTGGCCGGCTACAACCGGAAGATTCCGGCGTGGCAGCCCTATCTGCGCCATGCGGCGAACTTCCATCCGTCACCGCTGCCCGACGGGCGCGGCCCGTACCCGGCCATGCGCGCCATCCTCGAGGGGCGGCGCGAGTGGGGCGTCAGTTGCCATCGAATCGATGCCGATTTCGATACCGGGGAGATCGTCGATTCCGACTGCTTTCCGCTCGATGCCGACGAATGGCACGAGACGCTGCAGTTGAAGCTGCAGATGGCCGCCCATCGGCTGGCCACGCGCGTGGCCCGCGACTTCGATCGGCTTTGGAACGAACGGCGTCCGCAAGGTGCGGGCAGCTACTGGCCGCGCGTTGCCGATGCCGAGCGCACGATCGATTTCGCGCAGCCCGTGGCCGAGGTGATGCGCGTCGTGCGGGCCTGCGGGAACGTCGAATCGATCGCGCCGCTCTTCGGCACGACCGTCCACGTGCGGCGTGCCACCGCCTGGCAGGAAGCACACACGTACGCGCCCGGGCAGATCGTGCATCAGTACCGGCGCTGGGTCGTGGTCGCCGCGCAGGACGGCTTCGTCGCGTTGCTCGAATGGAGCCCGCTGAACGCGTCCCTTCGTCAGCAGATGGAGGGCTGAATCGGGACATCGGTTGCGCCGGTAAACAACGAAGCGGCCGCGCTGCGGTGTTTCGCAGCGCGGCCGCCGATTGTCGCTTCCTGCAGCCCCCGATCGGCGGCCGCTCGGGTCGCCGATCGGGATGATCGCCGGAACTGCCGACGACGTTACTTCGTGCTGACGCCGGCGATCGTACCCGTGTGAATGCCGGTGATGTTCTCGAAGGCAACCGCGGCGCGCGTCTTGCCCGGCGTCAGCACGTTCGCGCCGCCCAACGCATCCGAAAGCGCCTTGCTCGCGTCGTGGCTGATCTTGCCACCGCCATGCGCGTTCGCCGTCTGCTGCAGTTGTGCGCCGATCGCCGCCGCATCCGACTGGCTCAGCTTGCCCGACTTCACCGCGTTGGCGAGCGTCTTCGCCGCGGCATTGCCGTCGCCGTGCGACAACGCGCTTTCCATGGCCTGGAAGTCGGCACCATCCTGCGCGTTGAAGTTGGCCAGCGCCTTGCCTTCGTCGGCCATCTGCAGCGGCTTGCCGTCCTTCAGGAGGTCGCCCGTACCGGGTGTGAAGCCTGCCGTCGCGCCCGTTGTCGGCAAGCCACCCGTCGTCGGCAGCGTACTGGTGTTCGCCGGAAAACCGCCCGTGCCGGGCAAGCCGCCGGTCGTCCCCGACTGCCCCGCCACGCCGCCCGCGCCACCCGTTGCGTTGCCCGCCGCACCGAGTCCGCCTTGAGCCGCCCATTGGAAATTGCTGACCGCGGACTTGCCGTCGGTGCCCGCCACGTCGTGCGTCTCGATCTGCTGGTAGGCACCCGGGTTCGCGAGCATTGTCTGCGCCGCTTGCTGCACCGTGGGTGGCGTGCCGCCGTCGGCGTTCGTGGAGAGTTTGTACATCGTGTTCGGGTCCGACGCGCTGAGGCCATGCTGCCCCATGTACGAGGCCAGCACGCCCGCCGCGTTTTGCACCGTCATCCCCCCGGTGCCGCCCGGCATGGCGCCCGCGCCCCCCATGCCGCCGGGCGTCGCCCCCACACCGCCGGGCATTGCGCCCGCGCCGCCACCGGCCATGCCACCGGGCGTGCCGCCGGGCATGCCGCCAGCACCGCCGGCGCCGCCCGGCATGCCGCCGGCCTGCCCGTTCTGCCCGGCCTGCATCTGCTTGAGCAACTGGCTGATGAGGCCGATGAGATCCTTGAGCACGTCCTGCGTCGAGCCTGTCGAGGCACCGTTGGTCAGCCGTTGCAGGTAGCTCGCCGGATCGGTGGGGTAGGTGTTCATACTCGGAACGTTCAGATTCATGACGTTTCCTTCCTGTCGGGTAAGTGGTTGCGTGACCGTGGGTACTACGAGGCAAAGTCAGTCTAGGTTGCTGTCGCTGCTACAAGCGCACCGATGCGAAGGCTGCGATTGAAATGCGAATCGCCCGGCGCGCGGAAAGTGAAAACGGATGCTCATGCGCGGACCCACGTCATCGACGCGGAGAATCCGCTGTTGTCGGCCGGCACGCCGTGCGTACTCGCCGGTGCGTCGGTGGACGCAGGCGCTTGAACGCTGGCGTCGAGCTTTGCGGCACGCTCGAGCAGACGCGCGCCGATCGTCGCGCCCTCGATGCTTTCGCGCTGCTCGGCCGCGCTGAGCGCATAGCTGTGCCACAGCGGGTCTTCGAGGCCGAACAGACACACCGCCATCAGTGCGGCATGAAGCCCCGAGCGCTTCGCTTCGGTGTCGTCGTCCTCGAGCACGCGGCGCGCGTCGCCCCATGCCTGGCGCCGGACGTAGCGCCACGCGGCGACCGTCCCCGCCCCCGGCCACTTGGGCCGAAGCACGCGAATCGCTTCGAGGAGATCCTCGAAATCGGCTTCGTCGTCGAGCTGCGAAGCCGTCCACAGCACCTTGGTTAGGCCGCCGGCAATCTCATCCCTGCATCCTGTGTAAGTCACGATGTCCTCGTCTGCTGGAGTGCTGCAATCAAAAAGCGCACGGCGGCGCCGCGCACAGCCGCGCCGCGCTTGCTGCCGGCTCGTGCGTCGTGGGCGTCCCCTGGCGGTTAGTCTCTTGTATCGGGTCGGCTTTCGCCGACGCGACGCGAACGGAACGATCGGGATGCGAAGAGAGAACGGAGAAGAAAACCGACCGGGGCGATGGGATCGGTCGGTGGGACAGGCCGGATCGGGCATTGGACCGTGCAGCTCGCTTCCGTGGCTATGCCAAGGCGGTGCGAACAGACCAGGGGCCCGAATTGACGAGTCAGCGCGGCATGGCGTCGGGACTACAACGGGCAAAGGCCGCACAGTGCACTGAACGACCTTGCGCCGTCAGAGTTTGCGGCGAAACATCGGACAACCGCGGATGCTCCTGCCGCTTTCCAGAAGTTGGTTCAAAGGGACTTTGCCGGAAGCTCATTGGCCTTATTGAAGAGGGCAGCTCAGGGGGCAGGTCAATCGCGCTCCATTTTGACCTCGGCCAGTTCGCGCTTGACCTGCGCCCGCTCGACTTCCATTTCCGTCAGTGGCTTCCGTGCCGACCGACATCCTTCAGCTTACCGGCCTTCACCGCGCGTACCCGGTTTGCCAGCGCACACAGCCCCCCGTGACGGCTCAGAGATCCAGCACGAGCCGTTCGCCACGGCATCGCGACACGCACGGCATCATGCAATCGTTGCGGGCCTTTTCCGCCGCACTCAGGAACGCGTCCCGATGATCGGGCGTGCCCTCGAGCACGGTCGTCCGGCATGCGCCGCACACGCCCGCCTCGCACGACGTGGCGACCGCGATGCCGTGCTCGTACAGCACATCGGTGATCGACTGCCCCGGCGGCACGAGCAGCGCGCGCTGCGAGCGCGCGAGCTCGATCCGGAACGCGTCGGCCTCGCCGTCGGCAGGCTCCGCGGCTGGCGCGGAAAAATACTCGTGATGAAGCCGCGCATCGCCGAGCGCCGGGCGCGCGATCGCGTCGACGGCCGCCATGAACGGCGCCGGTCCGCAGAAATACAGATGCGAGCGCGAATCCATCGCGCCGACGATCGTCGTGATCGCGTCTCGGGTCGCGTCGGGCGTCAGCCCCGTGTGCATCGTCGCGACGTCCGCGAGCCGCGACGCGAGCGTCGCCCCGTACGCGGCCGCGTCGGCCGAACGCACGAAGTAGTGGAACGCGAGCGACCGCCCCGCGCGCACCAGGCTATGCGCCATCGCGAGCAACGGCGTCACGCCGATCCCGGCGGCGAGCAGCACGGCCGGGCTGTCGTCCGGCGCGAGCGGGAAGTAATTCAGCGGCGCGCCGATCCGCAGCACGTCGCCTACCCGGATCGCATCGTGCACGTGCGCGGAGCCGCCGCTCGACGCCGGCTCGCGCTTGATCGCGATCTCGTACACGCCGCGCTCGACCGGATCGTTGCACAGCGAATACTTGCGCGTGAGCCCATCGCGCAGATGCAGGTCGATATGCGCGCCGGCTTCGAACGCCGGCAGGGCGAGACCCGGCGCGTCGCTGACGAGCCGCAGCGAAATCACGTCGCACGCGACGCGCTCGCGCGCAATCACGCGCGCGGCAAGCAGATCGTTTTCGATCATTGGATTCACCGTTCAGGAAAACTCACAGCAGCCCGATCAGCCGCCACCACAACGCATTGATCGGGATCACGAACACCACGCCCAGCAGCGCCGTCGCGATGCAGTACCGGAGCACCGCACCCCGGTCCAGCTGCGCGAGCGCGTTGCCGAACACGATCGGCGGCGACTGGTACGGCAGGACCGTGGTCGCATAGCCCATCACCTGCGCGAGCAGGCCGGCCTTCAGGTGCAGCCCCTGCGCGAGCAGGCGCGACACGATCGGCACGTATAGCGCCGGTTCCGCATTCGACGTGACCGCGAAGCAGACGACGATCGACAGCGCGGTCAGCGCGAAGTACACGAGCATCGGGCTGTCGCGCAGCGCGTCGAGCGCGAGCGTGTCCGGCACGCGCATGTCGAGATGGTTGACGAGCGCGGTCAGCCCGATGATCGCCGCGATGAACCACAGCAGGTCCATCTTCAGCGTCGCGGTGAAGCGCTCGAGCTGCGCGGGCGGCGACGTGCCGAAGTAGACGAGCGCGAAGCCGAGCCCGACCCAGCCGGGCGCGATGCGATGCACGGCGTCGGTGAACCAGAACGCGAGCGTGATCGCCAGCAGCACGATCGCGTGCCATTCGCGGCGGCCGAGCGCGACGCGCGCCGCCGGTATCTCGACTTCGCCGACCGTATCCGCGAACAGCCACCAGGACGCGAGCACCAGCACCGCGCCGCGCACGATCACGCCGGCCGGAAAGAACAGCAGCAGATACTCGGAGAAGCGCAGATGCATCCCGTGCGACTGCTCGAGAATCCCCGCCATGATCACGTTCGGCAGGTTCGCGGGCAGCACCGCGGCAGCCAGCTCGTACGAGCCGACGATCACGAGCAGCAGGATGCCGCGCCGCCCGTTCGCGTGCGCGCCGAGCTTCACGACGTCGCAGTAGCCGATCGCGATCGGAACCAGGATCGCGATCCGCCCGAACGTCGACGGCATCACGAGCGACAGCAGGAAGCTCAGGATCGCGAATGCGAGCAGCGCCTTCAGATACGAGCCGCCGATCCGGCGCGCGAGCGCGATGCCGATCCGTTCGCTCAGGCCGCTCTCCTTCAGCGCGAAGCCGATCGCCGCGCCGCTGAACACGAGCCAGAACGCGCTCGACCCGAAGCCGGAGAAGATCTCGGCGGTGGGCACCGCCGTGCAGGTCGCCGCGAGGAAGAAAAACAGCAGCGACACCCACAGGCTCGCGACCGCGCCCGTCGCCCACAGCACGATACAGGTGAACACAATCGCGACGATGCGTGCGTCGCCGGCCGACAGCGTGCCGCGCGCGCCGAGCGCGGCGACGCTCGCGAGCCCCGCCGCGAGCAGCACGGCCGTGACGCGGCCGCCCGTCAGCATGCCGGCGCCGCGGCCCGGCCCGCCGAGCGCACCGCCGCTCAAGCGCGCATCACCGGCGAGTTCGCCGGGATCTCGTATTCGACGTGCGACTCGTCGAAGATGTCGCCGAATTCGCGCTGCTGGCGGAACGTCGGGTCCGGCGCGCAGCTCATCGGCAGATAGCCGCCCATCCATGCGCGCAGGTCGGTCACGTCCGGCGCGCCGCCGTACACGTTCGCGACCGGCCGCTCGCCGCGCGCGACCGCGTCGATCTGCTCCTGCAGCATCTGGCGGAACATCACGATCCCGCGATCGGACGCGCCGAGGTTCTCGCGCGAACGATCGAAGATCGGGCCCTGCGTCTCGACCGCCATCGCATCCTGGCTCATGAACGTGTCCATCAGGTAGCGGCCCGCCGCGTCGGTGCGCGCCGGCTGCCGGACGATCTTCGGCGCCTCGTCCGCGGGCGGCTGCGCGCCGTCCGCGTTCGGCGTGAACGACACCCAGACGATCCGCGTCGTCGTATCGTCGACCGGCACGCGCCAGTGCATCTCGGTCATGATCCGCAGCATGTTCGGGAACACCATCAGGTTGCCCCAGCCACGGCCCTCGCCTTCGTATTCCCAGCTCTTCACGATGCCCCAGTCGAAGCGCTGGAAGCCGAACCGCTTGAACGGCTTGCCGAACCCGGACGCGTCGCGCATGCCGAGGTGCTCGAAGTATTTCGAGTGCGTATAGAAGGTGTGCGTGACGTCGACAGCGTTTTCCTGCACCTGGAACCAGTTGCACGCGAGATCGTCCTGCACCTCGAAATGGCGGACGCCGTCGTTGCGCACGAGGATGTCCCAGTTCGGAAACGCGGGCTTCTGCTCCGCCGGCCCCATGTATGCGAAGATCAGCCCGCCGCATTCGTGCGTCGCATAGCTGTCGATCAGCTTCTTGCAGACGCGGCTCGCCTTCGCCGATTCGAACGGCCGCTCCACGCATTCGCCGGCCGCGTTGTACTGCCAGCCGTGATACGCGCAGCGGATCGTGGCTTCCTCGACGAAGCCGTACAGCAGCGATGCACCGCGATGCGGGCAACGCTCCTGCACGAGCAGCACGCCGCCGTTGCCGGTGCGCGCGAGCACCAGATCCTCGCCGAGAATCCGCACGCGTTTCGTCTGGCCGGCTTCGGCCAGCTCCGACGAATAACCGACCGGATGCCAGTAGCGACGCAGCAACTCGCCGCACGGCGTGCCGGGCCCCACGCGGGTCAGCAATTCGTTGGTGGCGTGGTCAAGCATGAATACACCTCTCTCTCAGGTTGTAGCGGGCTGTATCGCCCCGGAGACGTCTGCGTACCGGCGAACCCTCGAGTCGCGATACGCCCGTCGAAAATCTATTTTTTTAGACTAAATAAAGTGAAGGGAAAATGCAAGACGGGAAAGTCCACAATTTTCGGCCCGTCATCGCCGTCGCATCGCCAGAAATCGGCCGATGTGTATAATTAAAAAGACGACCGGCACGCGCGATCGCTGAGATCGACGCGCCGCGCGTCGGCCAACCAGGAGGACAAGATGGCGATCATTGGCGTGATGGGCTCGGGCAAGAACGAATGGCCGGAGTTGGCGACGCCGCTCGGAACGTGGATCGCCGCGCAAGGATTCGACCTGCTGACCGGCGCCGGCCGCGGCGTGATGCTGTCGATCGCGCGCGCCTACGCGACGACGCCGGGGCGCCGCGGCCGCTCGATCGGCATCGTGCCGAGCGAAGCGCACCCGCTGTTCGGCTTCGTGCCGATCGCCGGCTATCCGAATCCGTTCATCGACCTGCCTATCGTCACGCCACTCCCGCGCAAGGAAGCGGACGCGCCGGACGACGCATTGAGCCGCAACTACGTAAACGTGCTGACGAGCGACGTCGTCGTCGCGCTGCCGGGGAGCAAGGGCACGCTCGACGAAATCCGCCTCGCGACGCGCTTCGCGAAGCCGTTGATCTGCACCGGGCCCGCGAGCGCGTTCGATGGCGTCGCGGCCGGCACGCGCATCGTGTCGGCGCTCGATGACGTCTATGCATTCGTGCTCGCGCACGTGAACCGCGCGGAAGGCGGCGCGGGCGCACACGTTCCGTCGGCGTGAACCGCACGCCTTCCGGATCCACGGCGCGTCGGCCGCCATCGCTTCCCGTGTCGCCGGTCACAGCCGCGCAATCGTGTCGGCGAGCACGCGCACGCCCAGCATGAAATCATCGATCGACATCGCCTCGTGCGGGTTGTGCGACCCGTGATCGTTGCGCACGAACAGCATCCCGCTCGGCACGCCCGCGTTCGCGAACAGCGCCGCGTCGTGGCCCGCGCCGCTCGGCAGCGTCGCATACGGCACGTCGAGCCGCGTGCATGCGTCGGCAAGCGCGACGCGCAGGGTGGCATCCATCCGCGCCGGCGCGCTCGCCAACCGCCGGTCGAAATCGAATCGCACGCCACGCTCGCGCGCGATCGAATTGCATTCGGCGATCAGCAGCTCATGGAAGACGTCGAGCGTCTCCGTGCTCTCGCTGCGCGCCTCGAAGCTGAAATGCACCTGGCCGGGAATCCGCGAAATCGAATGCTCGTCCTGGTCGGTCGACACGATGCCGGTCGTCACGACGAGATCGATGTTGCGTTCGAGCAGCCGGCGCCAGTGCTCGTCGAGCCGCGTGATCAGCTCGGCGACCGCGAAGATCGCGTCGTGCCGCAGGTCGCGCGGCACCGCGCCGGAGTGGCCGGCCTCGCCGATGCAGCTGATGCAGTTGTGCCGCACGTTGCCGCGAATGCCGGACACGACCGCGACCGGCAGCCCGCGCGCGACCATCACCGGCCCCTGCTCGATGTGGAGCTCCAGATACGCATGCGCGCGCCGCACGTCGAACAGCGGCTTGCGCGCCCGCACCGCGTCGATGTCGACGCCCGCCGCCGCCATGCAGTCGGCCAGCGGGCGGCCGGTGCTGCGATGCTTCATCGCGAGATCGTCCGGCGTCAGCCGGCCGAACAGCGCGCTCGATCCCATGTAGGCCTTGCCGAACCAGGCGCTCTCTTCGCCGCGCAGCGCGATCACGTTCAACGGGTGCGGCGACGCGGCGCCGCTGCGCCGTTGTGCGACGAGGCACAGCAGCCCCGCGACGATGCCCGCGAGCCCGTCGTAGTTGCCGCCATGCGGCACCGAGTCGAGATGCGAGCCGACCCAGATCGCACGCGCATGCGGGTCCGCGTCGGGCAGGCTGAAGACCAGGTTGGCCGCGCGGTCGGCGCGCACCGCGATGCCCTCGCGTTCGGCGTGCGCCGCCAGCCGCTGGGCGGCCGCCGTTTCGCTGTCGCCGTAGCTCTCGCGCGTGACGCCCACGCCGTCGGCCGACAGCACGCGGATCTCGTCGAACCACTGCTCGGCGAGCGCCGTCAGTTCCGCAAGCGGCAACGCCGCCGCGTCGTGCACTTCGATGTCCGCCGGCGCGTCCTGCCTGTCGGTATGCGCGTTCATCACGCCCCCGCCGCCGTACCGCCCGCGCGCGCCGGCGCCGCGCAAAAGCGCTGCCAACGCTCGCTCAGCTCCGCGTCGAGCCTGACCTGCCCGGTCAGCGACGCGATCGCGCCGATGCCCTCGTCCGCGCAAAACTGCTCGAGCCCGTCGATGATCGTGCGCATCACGCCCGGATCGCGGAACGACGCAGTGCCCACCTGCACCGCGCTCGCGCCGGCGAGCAGGAACTCGATGGCGTCGGCGGCGCTCCGGATGCCGCCGCAGCCGATCACCGGAATCGACACGGCGCGGTAGCACTGGTGGACGAGCCGCAGCGCGATCGGCTTGATCGACGGCCCGGACAGGCCGCCCATCACGTTGCCGAGCGACGGCCGGCGCGTGCGCACGTCGATCGACATGCCGAGCACCGTGTTGCCCATCACGATCGCATCGGCGCCCGCGTCCTGCGCCGCTTGCGCGATCTTCGCGATGTTGCCCGCGTTCGGCGTCAGCTTCACCCACAGCGGATGCCCGGTGCGCGTGCGGATCGCGTCGACGACCTGCCGGGTCATGCCCGCGTCCATCCCGAACGCCATGCCGTCCGCCTCGAGATTCGGGCACGAGATGTTCGCCTCGATCGCCGCGACGTCCGGCCGCGACAGCGCCTCGCACGCGCGCGCGAACGCGTCCGCCGTATCGGCGGACACCGACGCGACGACCGGCGTGCCGTGGCCCGTGTACGCGGGCAGCACGTGTTCGAGATAGTCGTCGATGCCGCGGCTCGGAATGCCGATCGAATTCAGCATGCCGTCACCCGCGTCGGCGACACGCGGCGTCGGGTTGCCCGGGCGGCTGACGGGCGACACGCTCTTGATCACGAGCGCGCCGAGCCCGGCCAGGTCGAGCGCATCGCGATACTCGATCGCGAAACAGCCGGATGCCGGCATCACTGGATTGCGCAGGCGCAGTTCGCCCACGCGTACGCTCAGGTCAGCCAACTTCCACCTCCACCTCCGTCACCACGTCGCGAATCGCGAACACCGGCCCCTCGCGGCACACGCGCCGGAATGCGCGGGTCGCGCCGTCGTCGAACATCCGCACGCACGACAGGCAGACGCCCATCCCGCATGCCATCCGCTGCTCGAGCGCGACCTCGCCGCGCATCGACGGATGGCCGGCGAGCACGCGCTGCAGCAGCGCGAGCAACCGTTGCGAACCACACGTGTAGACCGCGTCGGGCCGATCGCGTCCGATCGCGGCGCGCAGCAGCGCGTCCACGTTCGCGACCGCCGACGAGCCGTCGCTGTCGAACACCGCATGCACGTCGGCCGGCGCGCCGCGCAGGAATTCCGCGGTCATCAGGTCGTCCGGCGTGCGCGCCGACATCACGACCGTCAGCGCGATGCCCGCCCGCGCCGCGCGCTGCACGAGCGGCGCCATCGTCGCGAGACCGACGCCGCGCGCGACGAGCAGCAGCCGTCGCGCACCGGCGTCGAGCGTGAACGGGCGGCCGAGCGGCCCGACGATCGACAGCCGCGCGCCGACGCCGAGCTGCGCGAGCGCACGCGTGCCTTCGCCGGTCACGTTGTACAGGAACTCGATTTCGCCGGCGCCGGGGCCGACGCCGTACACGCTCATCGGGCGCGGCAGGAATGGCCGGTGCAGATCGCTGACGGGACAGACGAGCTGATAGAACTGGCCGGCCTGCGTGACGCTCGCGAGCGGCGCGTCGGCGCGCACGCGCAGATAGCGATAGCGCCGGTTCACCGCGCGATGCGCGACCACGTCGCACGCGTGCGTGGCGACCGTGGCCGCCCACGGCTGCGCGCAGGCGCGCGCCCCGTCGATCACGTCCATCGTTCTCTCCTCGTTACGGTTGGGCGGGAGGCGCACGCGTCAGTCGAGCGCGCGGTCCTTCAGTTCCGGAATCAGCGTGACCGTGACGATCATGTCGAGCACGTACAGCGCGGCCAGCATCGCGATCGCGATCTGAAACGAATAGCGCGCGGCGAGCGCGCCGACGACGAGCGGCCCGAGGCCGCCGATCGCACGGCCGACGTTCCACAGCACGTTCTGCGCGGTCGCCCGCACCGCGGTCGGGTACGCTTCGGACATCAGCGTGCCGTAGCCACCGACCATGCCGTTCACGAACATGCCCATCAGCGCGCCGGCCCACAGCATCGTGGCCGGGTCCGTCAGCCGCGAATACGCGAACACCATCACCACCGCGCCGAGCTGGTACAGCAGGAACGTCGGCTTGCGGCCGATCCGGTCGGCCAGGTGTCCGAACAGCCAGACGCCGGCCATCATCCCGAGCACGGTCACGGCGGTCCACAATCCGGATTTCGTCAGCGAGAAGCCGAGCTGCTTCGACAGGAACGTCGGCATCCAGATCATGATCCCGTAGTAGCCGAAGTTCTGCACCGCGCACAGCACGACGATGCCGATGCTCGTGCGGGTCGTGCGCGCATCGGCGAACAGCAGCCGGAAACGCGCGCCCGTGCGCGCCGGCTGCGGGCTCCGGACGAACACTTCCGGCTCGTGCAGCTTGTTGCGCAGCACCCAGGCGACGATCGCGGGCAGCACGCCGATCGCGAACATGCCGCGCCAGCCGACGCTCTGCAGCAGCAGCGGCGTCAGCAGCGACGCCGCGAGCACGCCGCTCTGCCAGCCGAGCGCCACGTACGACGACACGCGGGCGCGCTTGGCTGCAGGCCACGCTTCGGCCGCGAGCGCCATGCCGATGCCGAATTCGCCGCCGAGGCCGATGCCGGCGATGGTCCGGTACGCGAGCAGATCCCAGAAGCCCTGTGCGAACGCGCACAGCCCGGTGAACACCGCGAAAAGCAGGATCGTCCAGGTCAGCACGCGCACGCGGCCGTAGCGATCGCTGAGCGCGCCGAAAATCACGCCGCCCGCGACCGCGCCGACCAGCGTCCACGTGACGAGCGCCCCCGCCTGCTGCGCGCCGAGGTGCAGCGACGCCGCAATTGCCGGCAGCATGAAGCCGAGGATCAGCAGGTCGAAGCCGTCCATCGCATAGCCGATGGCCGAGCCGGCCAGCACTTTCCACGCGTAGCGCGACACCCGTTCGGGCGGTGCGTCGGCGGGCGCGGCCGCGGAGGATCGAAGGTTCGCTTCCATGATTGTCCGTATCGTGAGGAGGGAATATCGATGCCGGCGGTCCGCCTCGCGGTCGTTTGTCGTTTTTTTTAGACAGACTGACCACAACCCGATCGTCGGCATCGCACAGCTTAAGGGCGTGGCCCGGGCGGATTCGCGCCGGCGTCGCGCATCAGACGACCAGTTCCTTCGACACCTGCGCGGCGAAGCCGTTGAGCGCCGCGAGCAGCGCGTCGTCCGAGCGCCCGCTTGCATCGCTCAGCCGCCGCGCGTGCTCGCGCAGTTCGGCGAGAAACGCCTGCACCGTCTCCGTGCAGACCGCCACGCCCTCCTGCCGTTCGGCGAACGTCGCTGCCGCCTGTGCGAGCAGCACCAGCGCCGCCGATTCCCGCCCGTGCGGCGCCGCCGCGTCCCGGCAGCGCGTCGCGAACCGGTGAATGTCGGAAAAGCCGACGACGTCCTGTGCCAGCCACTGCGTGGCGTCCATAAGGTTCATGCTTTCCTCCTCGTCTAAATATTTAGACTACCCGCATCAAAAACGGAATGCAAGCGTCCCATGTATCGGGGTAAACCGGGAAGCCTCGCATCGCGATGCCTGCGTCAGAAGCGCGTGCGCAGGCCCGCGCCGTACGTGATGCCGGTCGACAGCCCGCCGACGTGATCGACCTTGATCGCCGAATAGAGGTCGGTGCGCTTCGACAGCAGATAGTCGTAGCCGAGCGCGCCGGTGCTGCGATGCGCGCCGTCGGCGAGCGCCCCGCTCGAATGCGTATACGCGTAGCTCGCCAGCAGCGAACCCACGCCGATCGGCACGCTGACGCCGGCCTGCAGCGTATCGCCGTGGAAGTTGCCGCGCTGCGCGCGGTTCGCGACGTTCATGTACTGCGCGAACAGCTTCACGACACGCCAGTCGTACAACGCGCCGACCTGCACCGTGCGCTGGCTCGACAGGCCCGGCGCCGCGGCGAGCGCGCCGTCGAGATCGCCAGGCGTCGCGCTGAAATTCACGTACTGGAAGACCACGGCGGCCGCGAACGCGCCGCGCGCGTAGTTCGCGTTGACGCTCCATTTCTTCGCGCCGTTCCGGCCGGCCGTATTGCCGAGTGCATACAGCAGCCCCGCATTGAATCCGCCGAACGTCGGGCTCGTATAGGCGAGCGCGTTGTTCCACGCCGAATCGCCGACCACGCCCTCGGCGCCCACACCCTTGAACGTATGGAAGATCATCGGCGAGAACGTGTACGAATTGAACAGCGGGTTGAACTGAATCGTCGCGAGATACAGCGGCGTCGTGATCCGGCCAAGACGAAGCTGGCCGAACCGCGTCTGCAATCCCGCGTACGCATTGCGCGAAAACAGGCTGTCCCCGGCGTAGCGGCCATACGCGCCGCTTTGCGGTTGAAAGTAGCTTTCGAGCACGAAGAACGCCTTGTTGCCGTTGCCGAGATCCTCGCTCCCGCCGAGCCCCCAGAACGACGTCGTCATCCCGCCGCCCGACTGCACGAGCGCCGTGCGCCCGCCGGGTTGCTTCACCGAACCGACGAAAGCGTCGGCGACGCCGTACAGCGTCACGCTCGACTGCGCGTGCGCGAGCGGCGCGACGCCAATGGCGCCTGCCGCGCCGGCCATCAGGAATCCTGCCCGAAATCGGGCGCGCGGGGTACGCAACGTCATGCTTTTCTCCTCCCGGCGCAATGGGCCGGCACGTGTGAATGTCTGGAAGGGGCGATGCCTCTATCGCCGACAGCGTCTGCGCGCTCGCCCTTCGTCCAAATATTTAGACGATGTGCACGCGCACGGACACGGTCCAGTCGCAGGCCGTTACCGCGCACCAGACGAGCGCAAGCCGCGGATGTGCGAGCATCCGTTGTCGGCTACGTTAAAATACCCGATACAAAAAAATAGACAAACATCGATCTTCGCGATGCCCTCGGCAGGATGGCGGCGCGGCGCGGTCGTGCAACCCGGTGTCTGTCGATTTTTCACCCGCCACCCAGAGGTACTTCATGTCCACCGCCGGTTCCCGAAAAACGCGTCTGCGCGGCGCGCGCTTCGACTTCGACAGCATTGGCGAGCGCTTGCGCGCGTACCGGATGGCTGCCGAGTTGCGCAGCGAGGATGTCGCCGAGCGCCTGAACATCTCGCGCGCGGCAGTCTACAAGCTCGAACGTGGCGAGATTGTAAAGATCGATACGCTCGAGCGGCTCGCCGCGCTGTTCGGCGTGTCGCTCGCTAACCTGATGGGCGTCGAGGTCGAGTATCACGATTCGGCGATCAGCTATTTCGAGCGCATGCGGCAGATCGAGAGCCGCTCGCAGCGGATCTTCGCGCATTTCGATCCGTTCTCGTTCCTGCTGACCTCCGACGATTACGAAGGCTGGCTGCGCCAGATGCTCGAGGAAAGCATCCCGCCGTCGCTGACCGATGCCGCGTGGCGGCAGACGCTGTCGAAAGTAATGGCGATCCTCGCGGACCGGAAAGCCGCGTTCCGGCGCGCACCGCTGAACGTGACGAGCCTGATCGGGCTGCGCCAGATCGAGCAGTTCCTGCACCACGGCCTGGTCGGCCGCCTCGGGCTGCCGCCGGGCGTGCAGCTCGAGCGCAAGCTCGCCGCGCGCCGGGAAGTGATGCGGATCGTCGGGATGCTCGAGGACGATGCGAAAGGCGTGCGTATCGGCATCGTCAGCGACAACCTGCCGAACGAGACCTTCCAGATCTTCGAGGACGACGACAGCGCGCATATCGCGGTATCGCCGTTCCGGCTCGGCGAGCTGCCGAACATTCGTACCGGCATCGCGACGATCACCACGTCGGCGGATGCCGTCGCGATGTACCGGAAGATGATCGACCGGCTGTGGACCGATTCCACCAAGGGAGCCGACGGGGCCAGGCTGCTCGTCGACCTGCTCGACCGGGCGTAGTGCGGCGTCGCATCGACCACGCGCGATTCCGGGTTGGCCCGCATCGCGCGGGTTCCTGCTGTTGAAGCCGTTAGCAGTATTGTGGTCACTGTTAGCAGAAACTTCGAACGGCAACACCTAGACCGTTGCCGCGACCGTCCTCAGCAATGCATCTGACAGCAGGTCCTGCAGTTGGCTCATGGCTGCATCGTCGAAAAAATGACCTCCCGGCAACGTATGCAAATTGCAGGATGCGGTGGTGTGCGCGGTCCAGCCGTCGAATTCGTCTGCCGTAAGAAGCGGGTCCGATTCGCCCCGAAATCCGATCAAAGGAATGGCCAGCAACTGCTCCAGCAACGGCGAATAGGCCTCCGACATGTACAGATCGGCTCGCAGCATCGGCAGCAGAAACGGCCGCAACCGCGAATCGTCCAGCAGACCGTCGGCTATTCCGCCCAACGCGCGTAGCTGCGCGACGAACGCGTCGTCGTCGAGGTCGTGCAGCGGTGCGCGCCGCAACGGACGATCGGGCGCACGGTGTCCGGACACGGCCAGTACAGCCGGTCCGCGTTTGCGCGCCGCAAACAGCGCGCGCGCGAGTTCGAATGCGAGCAACGCGCCGAGGCTATGTCCGTAGAACGCGAACGGAACGGCGCGGGCGTCGCCGACATGCAACGCATCGAACGCGGCGAGCATCGCGGGCAGCACCGTGTCGATCGTTGCGCGCGTGCGGTGCGCGGTGCCGAATCGATTCGGCAATTGTGCCGCCCATATCTCGACTCCGTCCGCGATTTTTCCCGCCCACGACGAGAAGCTCGATGCATTGCCCCCCGCATGATGAAAGCAATACAGGCGCACACGCGGCGCATCGACGCGGTGAATCGGCGCAAAAGCGCACGGACCGCTCACGACTGACTCCGCTGCGGGAACGCGACGGCGAGTGGGTCGAAATGCGGGTCGTCCGTCGCCGTCGGTACGCCGTCCCGCGCGACTTCACGGCCGGTCAACCGCGCGAGCAGGCCGTTCCACGTTTGCGATGCCTGCCGCATACGGGCGGCTTTCACGTGGCCATATCCGCGAATCTGCTCGGGTAGTCGCGCGAGCTCGAGCACGGTGTCGTAACGCTCGCTGTCGAGCGTTGCCAGCGCCTGATCGATTCCGGCCATGTACTCGTCGATCAGCCGGCGCTCCGACTTGCGCTCGGCGGTATGGCCGAACGGATCGAGCCATGTGCCGCGCACCGCCCGGCATGCAGCAAGCATACGAAGCACGACGATGAACCATGGCCCGAACGTGCGCTTCGTCGCAATCGCACCGCGGCGCCGGAGCGGCAACATCGGCGGTGCAAAGTGGAAGCGCAGCGTGTACGCGCCTTCGAACGTTTCGTCGAGCGTGCGACCGAACTCGGGGTCGACATACAGGCGCGCCACTTCGTATTCGTCCTTGTACGCCATCAGCCGGAACAGATTCTCCGCGACGGCCCGCGCAATTGCGTCCTTGGCACACGCCGCGCGCTCCGCCGCCCGAACGCGCTCGACGAAATCCCGATAGCGCGCCGCATAACGCGAATGCTGATATGCGGCGAGAAACGCACCGTGCCGGGAGATCGACGCGTCGAGCGATTGCGGACGCGCCCACACGATCGCCTGCTGCCGGGGCTGGCGATCGCCCGTCTCTGCGGCCGCAGCGCGCCTTCCGAGCGCAAATGCCGCTCGATTCTTCTCGACTGCGACACCGTTGAGCTCGATCGCACGTAGCAGCGACGCTTCGGACAACGGTACCCGGCCGCGCTGCCACGCATAGCCGAGCATTACGATATTGGCGAGCATCTCGTCGCCGAAATGCTGCGTCGCAAGCCGGTTCGCGTCTATTACGTCGACCTCGCGCCCCGCCGCGTCGGCCAGTAATTGCTCGACTTCGTCCCGCGGAAATTGCCAGTCGCTCAGTTGTGCGGCGTAGCCGGGCTGCTGCTCGTGACCGTTCAACGTCACGACCGTTCTGTCCCGGCCCACGCGTTCGACGGCGTCCGGCGCTGCCGCTGTCAGCATGTCGCAGCCGAGCAGTAGATCGGCATGCGCGGACGGGATGCGTTGCGCCCACGTATCGCCCGGCGCGTCGAAGATACGGACGTGACACGTCACGGCGCCGTTCTTCTGCGACATGCCGGTCATGTCGAGCACCGACACGCCCTTGCCCTCAAGATGCGCTGCGCGGCCGAGCAGCGCACCGATCGTAATAACGCCGGTGCCGCCGATTCCGCATACCAGTATGTTGAACGGGCGCGCCGACACGGCGGGCAGCGCGGGCGTCGGCAGCGCAGGTTCGATGCTGTCCGGCGCGCTGTCGGGGCGCGCCGTGCGCTTGCGTAGCGCCCCGCCGACGACCGTAACGAAGCTCGGGCAAAAGCCGTCAGTGCACGAGAAATCGTGGTTGCACGACGTCTGGTTGATCGTCCGCTTGCGCCCGAGCGGCGTGTGGACCGGCACGATCGCCGAACAGTTCGACACTTTTCCGCAGTCGCCGCAGTCCTCGCACACGTGCGCATTGACGAACGCACGGCGTCTCGTCGCGGGCAGCGTCCCGCGCACGACGCGCCGGCGCTTCTCCGCCGCGCAGACCTGGTCGTAGATGAGCACCGACACACCGTCGACTTCGCGCAGCGCGCGTTGCACGTCGTCAAACGCATCGCGCGGATGGATCGTCACGTGATCGGCAAGTCCGTCCCTGTTCGCGTAGCGCGCGACGTCGTCCGTCACCACGGCGATCTTCCGCACGCCTTCCGCGGCCAGCTGGCGCGCCATGGCATGCACCGTGATCGTCCCATCGACGGACTGACCGCCTGTCATCGCGACGGCATCGTTGTACAGGATCTTGTACGTGATGCGGGTGCCGGCCGCGACCGCCGCGCGAATCGCGAGATAGCCGGAATGGAAATAGGTGCCGTCGCCAAGATTCGCGAATACGTGCGGTCGGTTCGAGAACGGCGCCTGACCGATCCACGTGGCGCCTTCGCCGCCCATCTGCGTGAACGTTCGGTTGTGTTCCGGATAAATGGACGTCGCCATCACGTGGCAACCGATGCCGGCAAGCGCGACGCTGCCGGGCGGCACGCGCGTCGACGTGCTGTGCGGGCAGCCCGAACAGTAGTACGCGGACCGCGCCGGTATTGAGCGCGCACGCTGCACGACGTCGAGCGATTGCTCGAACGCTTGAAGCCGCGAGCGGAACGCTTGCGTGCCGAACAGTCGCTCGAGTCGTCCGGCGATCACGCGCGCGATGCGGATCACTGAAAAATCGCCGACGGACGATAGGACCGACTCCGGATCGCAATCGCCGATCGTGCCGTACTCGTTCGTTTTTCCGTGTATCGCCGGCCGCAGCGCTTCGGGCCAGTCGTACAGCATCGTCCGGATCTGCGGCTCGACAATCGGCCGCTTCTCCTCGACGACGACGATTTCGTCCAGCCCCTGCGCGAACTCGTGAACGCCTTCGGGCTCGAGCGGCCACGGCATCGCGACCTTGAACAGCCGAATCGCCGCGTCCGCACCGCCGCTATCGTCGACGCCGAGCAGCTTCAGCGCCTCGCACACGTCGAGATAGCTCTTGCCGGTGGCCACGATGCCGATGCGGGCGCGCGGTGCTGTGCCGACGACTCGATTCAGACGGTTCGCGCGTGCATACGCGAGTACCGCGAAGTACTTGTGCTGATGCGTGAGCCACTCCTGCGCACGCGCCTGTGCCCCGAGCGTGGCCGACGATGTCCGGCAGTTCAACCCGCCCTCCGGCAGCACGTGATCTTCCGGAATACGTATCCGAACCGCGAAAGGATCCGCATCGACGCTCGCCGACGATTCGACCGTATCGGCGAGCGCCTTGAATCCCACCGCGCAGCCCGAATAGCGCGACATCGCAAAGCCGTGCAGCCCGAGCTCGATGTATTCGTCGACGTTGCAAGGATACAGTACAGGAATCATCGCGGCGCTGAACACATGGTCGCTCTGATGCGGAAGGGTCGACGAATAGGCGCCGTGATCGTCGCCCGCGACCAGCAGCACGCCGCCATGTGCGCTCGTGCCCGCATAGTTCATGTGCTTGAGCACGTCGACCGAGCGATCGACGCCCGGCCCCTTTCCGTACCACAACGCGAACACGCCGTCGAACTTCGACTCGCCGATCAGATCGACCTGCTGCGTGCCCCATACGGCCGTCGCGGCCAACTCCTCGTTCACGCCCGGCTGAAACCGGATTTCGTGCGCGGACAGCACGTCGCGCGCGCGGACGAATTCGAGGTCGAGCCCGCCTAGCGGCGACCCGCGATAGCCGGAAACGAAACCCGCAGTCGAAAGGCCGGCGGCCGCGTCGCGCATGCGCTGCATGACGGTCAGCCGCACCAGCGCCTGAACGCCGCTCAGATACACGCGGCCGGCCGTCGCAGTAAATCTGCCGTCGCTCATGACGCCTCCGAGCGCAGCGATTCGGCAAATTCGACGATCGATCGTGCGCACGCGGACGCATCCTCCAGATGCGGAACGTGGCTGACGTTGTCGAGCAACAGCAGGCGCCCATCGAGCTGCGGAACCTGCTGCGCGAGCTTCCGGTAGAACGCGTGCTGAATGAAGGCGTCGTCGCGCCCGCCGATGTACAGAAGCGGAACCGTGCTGCGTGCCAGCAGCGCGATTTCGTCGGGCCAATGCTGGAGCGCCATGAAGCGGACGATCTGCTCACGGAAGTTGCCGTCCGATTCGCGCAGGTCGCGTGCCATCCGCGCGTACGGCTTGCCGGCTCTGGACGGATGAATGAACGCGCGCGTCAGCACATCGATGTCCGCCTCGTCGAATACAGGCTTGAGCGACGTCTTGCTCGGCGCGTCGGGCTTCACGTTCGAGAAGAAATCGTCCTTCCCCGACGAGTGGATGCTCGCCATCAGAATCAGCGCCCGCAATCCGTGCAGCGACGGCAACGCCTGTGCCGCGATATTGGCGCCGAGGCTGTTCGCCGCGATCGAATAGTCGGAAAGCCCGAGACACGCGATGGCCTTGACTAGCAGATCGCGCAGGCCTTCCATGCTGTATGCATATGCATCAGCGGGCATGGACAAGCGGTCCGACCGGCCATGCCCGGGGAAATCCAGCGCAATCAAATGGAACCGGCCGTCCAGCGCGTTCGCCAGATCGTCGAACGATGCAGCCGACGACGCATTGCCATGCAGCAGCAGCAGTGCGGGAAGGTCGCTTCGATCGTTGCTCAGGTAATGCACCTGCCCAAGCTCAAGGCTCAGAAATCTCGATAGCATGCGTCGCTCCGGACATAGGGGTCGATGGTTGTTTCCTCAACAGCATCGCGCAAAGACCGACGCCGATCAGCGTCAGCAGCGCGTTGCCGGTCATCAGCTTGCCGAGCGCCGAGAAGTACGCGGCATGCGCGATCTGCTTGACGACGGCGAACGTCGATGCGTCGTCCGGCAATCCCGACCCGACGATATTGCGGCTGCCGTTCGCGGCCATGAAGAGCGCGTCGCGCGTCTGCGCGGTCAGCGGAATCGACGCATGCGCGATGCGCGCTGCCACCTCCGCGTGACTGACGCGATCCAGCACGAGACCCGCGACGCTCACGCCGAGCATCGAGCCGACCATTACGAGCGTGAAGAAAAGGCCGATCGCCGTACCGGCGTCCTTCGGCGAGACCTGGGTCGTGACCCCGTTGATCGTCGCGGTCGTCAGCATCCCGTTGGACACGCCGAAGCAGAACAGGCCGACGACGAATATCGCACTCGACGTGTCCGGCCCGAGCAGGCAGAACGCCGCGCAACTGACGAACAGCAGCGACATCGACACGAGCGTCGGAATCCGGAAGCCCACGCGGTCGATCACCTTCCCCGCGAGCGGCGCGATGAACGCGACCGCGATCGTCATGCACAGCAGCCACATCCCAGACTTCAGCTTCGAATAGTCGAGAATGTTCTGCATGAACAGCGGCAGCACGAACAGGAAGCTGGCCATCGTGTAATTGAAAATCATCCGGATCAGGATGACCGTCAGATAGCCGCGGTTGGTCAGCAGCGCAACGTTGATCAGCGGCGCCGGCTTGCGCAGGCTGCGACGGATGAATATCGCGGCCGCCGCCAGCCCGGCCGCCGCGATCGCGGCGAGTGTGACGGTCGCGACGGTACTCAGCATGTTCGATACGTAGATCAGGCAGCCGAGTGCAAACAGATAGAACGGTACGCCCGCGACGTCGAGCGCCAGCGGGCGGCGCTCGTCGGCCGCATCGTCCGTGACGAACATCCAGGTGAGCGCGATCGACAGCAAGCCGAGCGGGACGTTCATCAGGAAGATCCAGCGCCAGCCCAGATATTGCAGGATGAAGCCACCGGTCGGCGGCCCGAGCGCCATGCCGACGCCGGTGATCGTCACCGCGACGCCGGTCGCGAAGCCTTTCTGGTCCGCCGGGAAGGCATTCGCGATCAGCACGAGCGCCAGACCGAGCGTCGCGGCGAATCCGGTGCCCTGGATGAAGCGGGCGACGATGATCTCCGTGACCGTGCCCGAAAACGCACCGATGTACAGCGATGCGACCGTGAACAGCAGCGCGCCGAAAATGAACACGCGCTTTCTTCCGACGCTGTCGGCCAGTTTTCCGAACAGGCAGAAGAACGCTGCCGCCGCCGTCAGATAGCTGACGATGATCAGCTGGATCTGCTGCATCGATGCGCCGAACTCGGTCGAGAATTCCGGCAGCGCCAGATTCACGATCGTCATGTCGAGATTGGCGAGGAGCAGGCAAATGCCGATCGAGAATAAAACGATCCATTTCTTCATTGAATTGCCTCGTTATGGCTGCCGGGATCGGGTTCACTGAAACATGTGCCACTTGCCGTCGCGGTGAACCAGAAACGCACCGAGCGTCTTCCGCCGCGCGGTGCATTGTCGAACCGCATGCACGACCCGCGTATTCAGCACGTACAGCTGTCCGGGGCGGCCGTTCACGACCACCGACGGCACCCCGTCGAGCCGGGCGACCGTCCCGGTCTCGTTGAACTCGCGCATCATGTCGTCCAGCGCCGCGATGTCGGCGGGCCGGTCGTCCCACAGCACGAGCTGCGTGCCTTCGGGCGAGTCGCCGGCGTTCAGAAACACCGACACCTGATCGCAATCCATTTGGTAATCCGCGAGCGGCCATAGCGACCGATCGCGTGCGAACTGAATCGCGTCGCAGTGCGGCGGAATGCTGTACGTCCCGTCCTTCGGCGCAAATTCGCGCTTCGACGCCAGCGGCAATTCGCCCCATTCGCCGATCCGGATCGCATCCGCGTCCAGTTCGTTCTTCAGCAGCGTCACGAACCGGGTGCCGCTCAGCTTGCCGTTGTACTTACCACCGTACGACAGGTAATCGATCAGCGCAGCGACCAGGTCGGGGCCCGTCGCCCGCTGAGTCGGTCCGATCGCGATGCCGGTATTGACCGCGCTCGGCAGGTTGCGATGCGGGACCGGTTCGGGAAAGGCCGGATCCGACCACCAGTCGTCCAGCCTGTCCGGCGGCACCACATCGAGGAGCACAGCGGCTGCCCGCCGGCTCCCGATCATGTCGACTGCCTCCTTCAGGCCGAGGCGGCCCGTCTCGGCCGCACACCGGAAGCCGAGAATGGTGGCTGCGTATTCAGTCATGACGTGCACCCTCGTTCGTATCGGTCGTATCGCGTGCCGGCGGCCCGACCCGCAACGCCGCCGAGCTGGTCGCCGGCCGGCCCTTTATGCGAGCTGCTGTTCCAGCGTCTTCAGGTCGAAATAGTCCTTGAAGAGCGACAGCTTGCCGTTCGCGTCGAACTCGAGAATCACGAGCATCGGCAGCTTAATCTCCTTTCCGCCCAGCGCGATATGGCTCGTGCGTTCGACGATCGCCGTGTTGTCCTGCGTGATCACGCGGTGACGCTCCCAACGATAGGCGCTCGCCTTGCCGAAAAAGTCCGTTATCTTTTCGACGACGGCATGCTTGCCGACATGGGCGCCGAGCGGCACGTCCTCGAGACGGACGTCGTCGGCAAGCAGCGCCGATACCGAATGGATATCGCGCGCCTCGAATGCGCGAATGACGCGGTCGGCAAGCACTTTCGTATCGTTACTCATAGGTCTTCACCTGTTCGTTTGGTTTTCAAAGTGACAATCGACGCAAGCCGGCGGAAACGGATCCGAACCGCCCGCCGCGCTCCGTCACCAGTCGATCAGACTGGCGCTCCACGACAATCCCGCACCGAATCCTGCGAGCACGACTTTCCGGCCCGGCCCGATCCGCTCTTGCCGCAATGCCTCGTAGAGTGCGATCGGGATGCTCGTCGCACCGGTATTGCCCACGTCCTGCATGCTCACGAAGAACCGCGAGCGCGGGATTTCCATCTTGAGCCTGACGCTCTCCAGCATGTGTGCGTTGGCCTGGTGGAATACGAACAGGTCCACGTCGTCGCGCGCGACGCCCGCCTTGTCCAGAAGACCATCGATCAACGACGGAATCGTGCTCAGCACGAAATTGAACACGCCCGTTCCTTGCATGCTGAAATCCGGCCGGTACGCTTCGCCGCTCGTCAGGCCCGCGAGCGCGCTCCGTTGCGCGGTAATGTGCGCATAGCCGGATCCGTCGGTGCCGAACGAAAACGCCCGTGTGCCGCGATTGCCGGCGCGCCGGATGACGGATGCGCTCGCGGCGTCGCCCATGATCGTCTTCAGGCTGCGGTCGTCGGGATCGACCAGCTTCGTATACGTGTCCGACGTGATCAGCAGCACGCCGCTGGCCCGACCGCTGTCGAGAAGCCCTTCCGCGAGCATCAGGCACGACACGTATCCGGAGCAGCCCTGATTCACGTCGAGCGCGCCGCTCTCGATGGGTAAGCCGAGTGCGTGCTGAACCAAGCACGCGCTGGTCGGGATCAGGAACTTCGGCGTCTGGCTGCACAGAATGACGAAGTCGAGCGTGCCGGGATCGACGTCGTGTTCGTCGATCAGCTTCCTGCCGGCCGCGATCGCGAGTTCGAGACTGAATTCGTCGGGCGCGGACGTGTGCCGGAGCCGGATGCCCGTCTTCTCGGAAATTTTGTCGATCGGCCAGTCCGGATGTCGGGCGGCGAGCGTGTCGTTGTCGAGTTGAGCGGCGGGCAGCACGTAGCTGACCGCGTCGATGATTGCTGCCATGGCACGGCCCCCGGATGTCAGTGATAAGCGAGCGGCAACGTGCGGAAATCCGCACGCGGCAGAAACGCGCCGGCCCACGAGAACCCGACGCCGAATCCGACGAGCCCGAGGCGTTCGGTCGGGTCGCCCACGCGCGACTGCAGCCCTTCCGATACCATCAGCAGCGGAATCGACGGCGGACTCGTGTTGCCGAAACGCTCGATATTGGTCAGCATCCGCTCGGACGCGATGCCGAGCTTGCGCGAAAAATGGTCGAGCATGAAGCGGTTGGCCTGATGAAACAGCCAGTGGTCGATACTGTCGACCGACCAACCCGACACGACGCTCAGCTCGCGCACGAGGTTCGGCACATGGTTCAGCGTGAGGCTGAACACCGCCGAGCCGTCCATGTAGAGGTCTTCGTCCGAGCGCACGACCTGATCGGCCGGATGCGGACGCCGTATCGCCGACTCGCCGCTGCGCGGCATCCGGTAACCGCCCGCCGGAATGATTAGCGACCGGCCGCCAATGCCGTCGGTCCCGGCAAAGAAATAACTGCTGCCGGCATCGTCGTCGTACTCGATCGCCGTTGCCGTTCCCGCGTCGCCGAACAGCACGTTCGCCGGAACGTCGTGCGGCGAGATTAGCTTGCTCGGCGTGTCGCCGACCAGCAACAGCACGCGGCGCACGCCTTCCGGCGCAACCATGCCGAATGCCACCATCAGCCCGTAGATGTAGCCCGAGCAGCCGAGGCTCATGTCGAACGACGCGCACCGTTGCGACAGGCCGAGCCGGTGCTGCAGTACGCAGCTCGTCGCTGGCACGATGTAGTCGGGTGTCTGCGACAAGAAGATCAGCATGTCGATCGATTCGCGCGCCCAGCCGAGGCCGTCCAGCAAATGGTTCGCGGCCGTGAAGCACAGATCGGATGCGCATACGCCGTCGGGCGCCACGTGACGCGCTTCGATACCGCACAGCTTCGCGGTGCGGCCGATCTCCGTCGAATCTCCTGGCAGATCGTCGTTGAGGCGAACCTGGGACGGCACGGCCGCCGATACGCCGGCGATGCGGGCATGCTCGAAACGTCGGTAGCCCATTCAGACCTCGACCGCATGAATCAGTCGCTTGAGCTCCCCGAATGTCACCACCGACTGGATCGCCACCGGATCGACGACCCGCTGGTAGTGCGTATCGATCAGCGCGATCGTGCTCAGGAACGCCAGCGAATCCCAGACCGCCTCCTCCGCCATGACGAAGGAATCGGTAATACGCTCGGCAGGCACTTCCAGCAGCGCGGCGAATGCGTCGATGAATTCACGGTCGGCCATGTTGTTTCCCCTGTCTGTGATGAATGATGCGCCAGCCGCGGCTGGCGGCATGCCGGATCAGGGCGGGATGTCCGCCCACCGCTACCGGTCTCGTCGCCAGACTCAGCAGCGGAATATCGGAATCGTGATCGCCGTATGCGTAGCCGACTTCGAGCGACAGTCTGCGGCGGAACAAGTACGCACCGAGCGCGTCGGCCTTGCCCTGCCCGATCGTCGGTGCGCCGAGCAGCTCGCCGGTATAGCGCGCGTCGGCGATTTCGGGTTCGGCACAGACGACGTGTTCGATGCCGAGGTCGGCCGCGATCGGTTCGACCGCGTCGCGGAACGATCCCGTTACGACGATCGTGGCTGCGCCGTTGCGCTGATGCAGGACCAGTTCGTCGACGACCGCGTCGTGATACAGCGTCGGCCGCATGGCCTCGAACCACCGCGCCGCGGCCGCGCGCATCGCGGCGACTTCAATGCCGGCGAGCTGCCTATAGAAATGGCGGTTCTGCTCGCGGCGGTCGGGATGGCTGGCGCCGAACGCGGCGACGCGCTCGCGTAGCATCGCAATGCGTCGCTCGGCTTCGGCCGGCGATGCTGTCGACGCACGATGGTAGGCGTCGAGCACGCTGAGCATGCTCTTCGGCCGGATCAGCGTTTCGTCCAGATCGAAAACGGCGCAATAGGCGTAGGTCATGTTGGCGGTACGAACGGATCGTTGTCGCGGCCGGGACGCGCGGCTCAGCGAACGAACGCTTTTAGCGCGTTCATTTCAAGCGACGTCACGAACTTGCGGTCCAGCACCGTGAATGCCAGCGACAGCTGACACGCGATCTTGCCTTGCTGGACGAAGCCGATCTCGAGTGCCATCTTGCCGTCACCGGTCGCGCGCAGATCGCGGCGCGTCACGCGGCAGTCGATGCGCGTCTCGAACGGATAGACGAACGTGGCGAAGCCGACGCGAATCTCCTCGGCCAGATAGATCTTCGCGGCCGTCGAATGAAACTTCTGCGTGACCGCATTGCCCATTTGCCGTGCCGCTTCGATCAGCACCATGAACTGGACGTGCTTGCCTGTCACGTGGTCGCTGAGCTCGGCGCATGCATCGTCGATCATCAGGATGCCGGCGTAGCTGTTGTCGTCCGCCGACGTCTGCGGATCGGAAATCAACGTGTTCTCCGGCTTCGCTTTATGCGTGAGTTCGCCGCTGCAGCGCCGGTATTCGTCGAAGTAGCTCACCAGCCGCACGTGTTCGTTGCCGGCGAGCGCAGCCTGCAGCGTATGGTGCTGGCGTTCCGATACGCCTTGCTGCAGCGATATCCGCGATGCGTCGATCCGGTCCGACCGGCATCGTTCGAGCGCATCGTCGAACGACACGATGGCGTCACCGTCTGCGATCTCTTCAAACCGGTTTCCCACTACGTACAGCGTTCTTTCCGTCATGTTCTTCTCATCGTGCGGCGCTGATCGAGGCCTCATCTTATCGACGGCCGACGTCCGATCAAGTGTAAAAATTCACAGTCGCCGGATGGTGAGAATTGCCCGCAAAGCTGATAGCGTGCAGGTCATTTCCGAACCGCCGCCGGCCCGGATGCCGCTGCCTGACCGTTGCAACGGCATCGCGACAAACCGGCGACCAACGAGACCGACCATGGCGGAACCCTCTATCCTGATCGTCGGCGCCGGCCCCGTGGGCATGACGCTGGCTGCACTGCTCGCGCAATACGGTATCCGGCCGCGCATCGTCGATAAACGAGCGGCGCCTTCGGACGGCTCGAAGGCGCTGGCCGTCAATGCCGCTTCGCTGAAGGTGCTGGACCGGATCGGCATCGCGCAACGCATCGTCGAGCACGGCGAGCGGATCCACGACATCCACGTATATCTGGACGGCACGCCGATCGTCCACATCGATTGCGCACGCGCGCGCGGCACGCCGTATCCGTTCTCGATCGCGTTGCCGCAGCCGGAAACCGAGCGGATTCTTTCAGCGCATCTGCTCGGGCACGGCATCGCGGTCGAGCGGCCGGTATCGCTGAACGCCGTCCACGACGGCGGCGACCGCGTCGACGTCACGCTCGAAAACGGCCGCGGCAGCGTCGAGCACGCCCGTTTCGATTACGTCGTCGGTTGCGACGGCAGTCGCAGCACGGTCCGGACGTCGCTCGGCATCGACTTTCTCGGACGCGACTACCGGTCGTTCATGTTGCTGATCGATGCGCATATCGACTGGCCGTTCAAGCGCGCCGGGCACGCCGATTATTTTGTGCGCGACAGCGGCTTCATCATCGTCATTCCTCTGCCCGACGGGCTTTACCGGATCGTCATGAGCGAGAACGGCGGCGATTTGCGCGACATGAAGCGGCCGCGGACGATCGACGACTACCAGCGCATCGTCGACCGATACGCGACACACCCGCTTCGACTGCGGGACGTTGTGTGGGAATCGCAGGCGCCGCTGTACAACCGTCTTGCGAGCCGATTCGGCAACGGGCGCGTACTGCTGGCGGGCGACGCAGCGCACCTGTTTAGCCCGATCGGCGGTCTCGGCATGAATACCGGCATCCAGGATGCGGCGAATCTCGCGTGGCGGCTCGCCGGCGTCGCGAAAGGCGGTTACGCGACGACGGTTCTCGATGCGTACCGCACCGAGCGCCGGCAAATGGCTGAGCGTCTCGTCGCCAGCACCGACGAAACGACATCGCTCATCACCCGTGACGGGTCGAATCTGGCGGAGCGGGCGCGGCGCTGGATGCCGACAATGGAGAACCGCCCGTCGCTGCGCAGCGCATGGCCGCTGGCATTCACCGGTCTCGGGCAGCGCTACGACTCCGACGCGGATGCCGGTCACCCGCTCGTCGGCGTGCACGTGCCGTTCGCTACGGCTCACGACGGGCACGGCGCGCCGATCGATACCTATCGATTGTCGCGCGGCTGGCGTCCGCTCATCGTCGCGTTTGCGCGTACGTTCGGTGACGGCGTCGAGCGGTTGCGCGCCGCCGCGCGGGAAGCCGGGCTCGACGTTTTCGCCGTGGTGGCGCAGCCCGGCTCGCCGGCGGACGCCGCTCATACGATCGTCGACGCGGCGCACGCGTATCGCGATGCGTTCGGCGCGCGCGACGGCGACGTGTTCGTACTGCGTCCGGACGGCTATATCGCGGACGTGGCGTGCATCGACATGCCGGACGACTGCTTGGCTCGCGCATTGCGCGTGTTCGCGCCGGCCGACGCCGACGAGCCGGTGGCTTAGCGATGGAGGCCAGCGTGTGCAGCCACCCGCGATTCGAGCCGCGACTAGCAGCGGACTGGAATCAGTCCGAGCATCGCAGCCTTGACCGTCGCGTGCGTCTTGTTGGCCGCGTCGAGCTTGTCGATCGCGTTCTGGATGTGGAAGCCGACGTTACGCTCGGACAATTGAAGAATCACGGCGACTTCGGCCGCCGTCTTGCCCTCGGCGGTCCAGTGCAGCACCTGCTTTTCGCGCAGCGACAGCCGCATGGCGCCGCTCGGCATCACGTCGGACACGATCAGATTGCTCATCGTCGCGTGAACGAACTGGCAAAACCAGATCATCTCGGGTTCGGTGCGCCGCAGCTCGTCCGGCGCAATCGGCGGTCCGCCGCGCACGAGACTGACGGTGCCCATCGCGCCGCGGTGATCGCGCGTGGTCTGCGACCAGCCGTAGCACAGGCCGAAAGCCGCGGCGTCGCGCCAGAATGCGTCGTAGCCGGGAAGCGGCCCCGGCCAGGGCATCGGTCTCGTACACGCCTGTCCGTAATGAAGAACCGGATCGGCGTGCTGATAATCCCGCTGCGTGTAATGCGTGCGCCAGGCCTCCGGATAATTGCTCCATCCCATGATGGCCGGCCTCGTAATCGGAATCGTGATCCTCAGCACATATGCGTAATATTCAAAACCCAGTGCGCGGACTGCCGGAGCAAGATTATCGAATGCCTCGGAAGCGGTTTTCACCTGCTCCAGGCTTGCCAGCAACGACTCTCGCCATTGATTCATATACGGCCCCTTGGATCTCTCTATTATTTAAGATTCTGTCTCAATAAGGACGATAGTCGGGAGAAGTCACACGGTTGCTCAGCACTCTCTACATCGCTAATGAGTAGAATTGCTCGGCATGTGTGAGCCCTCTGACGATCAGCTTTCAATCGCCCCTTGCTGATCACGTGCATCAGTTCGATTCCGCCCAGTAGTAACGCAGAATAAAATAAAATTGTCACCGAGCGCGCGCGGCGTCGCGCATCCCGAAGCCCAGCCTCAACTCCCTCGCGACGTTGTTGGGCTGCTAGCAGCCGCAACCCTTGTGCGAGATCCGGGTTTACACCGACGATCATGCTGTAGCGATAAGGTTCCATCTCGCTGGCCCGTTCATCCCGGCGTCAGGATTGGCACTCGACCACGAATGGCGGTTCTTCGGCGGCGCGAACGACTCTGAACGACCCTGAGCGCCCCTTCGCATCGTTCGCGCCAATGACTCTTGTTCGCCATGAACCGGTCCTCCGATGTTGAGCCGCCGCAGTCTCCGTTGATTTTGGGGCAGCGCCTTCCAGCATCGCGGGCACCCATTGCTCGGCCGGACAGTGGCTCGCGGTATCGGTAGGAAAAGTCATCGATTCGTCATCGCCAGTCTGCCGAGCCTTCAGTTCGCCAACGCGTGTATTGCCCGCCCGCATCCAGGTCCCGTAGCACGGATTTCGCATAGCGCATCCACGCCGCGCCGGCATCCATGAATTGCACGTTCCGCCCCGAACGGTCTAGCCGCTGAGTGCGCAGCGTGTCTTCCAGTTGACGTATCCGCTGCGACAGCGTGGGCTGCGAAACGTGCAGTGCCTCGGCGGCGTACGTGAAATTGCGGTGTTCCGGAACGGCCAGGACGTAACGGACATCACACAACAGCACGGCGAATTTCCTCGTGTCCGACAACAATTGGTCTTGCCTATGGTTAGCATCACAAACCCGTCTTGGACACTATGACGCAACAGGTCCATTCTCTGTTCAACGCATCGCACTGACCGACGCGGCGACGAACGCCAGACTGAATGGAGCTGACCATGCAAGAGATCATCGACGGTTTTCTGAAATTTCAACGGGACATCATGCCCGCTCGCAGGGAGTTGTTCCGCAAGCTGGCCACCAGCCAGACGCCGCGCACTCTGTTCATTTCCTGTTCCGATAGCCGCATGGTTCCCGAACTGGTCACTCAGCGCGAACCGGGCGATCTGTTCGTAATCCGCAACGCCGGCAACATCGTGCCTTCGTTCGGTCCCGAGCCGGGCGGTGTGTCGGCGACCGTCGAATATGCAGTCGCCGCGCTCGGCGTGACGGATGTGGTGATCTGCGGCCACTCGGACTGCGGCGCGATGACGGCCGTCGCAACGTGCAAGTGCCTCGACCATATGCCCGCCGTCGCGAACTGGCTGCGCTACGCCGACTCGGCGAAGCTCGTCAACGAGGCGCGTGAACATGCAGGCGAGCGCGAGCGCGTCGACTCGATGGTGCGCGAGAACGTCATCGCACAGCTCGACAACCTCAAGACCCATCCCTCCGTTGCACTAGGACTCGCGCAAGGCCGCCTCAATTTGCACGGATGGGTCTACGACATCGAATCCGGCTCGATCGACGCGCTCGACGCCGCGACTCGCCAGTTCGTGCCGCTCGCCGCGCATCCCGATGTCACCGCGACGCCCGCCGAGTGCGTGGCTGCGCTCTGATTCCCGGCTCGTCACACCGACTGCCGATCTCACTAGGTTGATTTACTCAAGGAGCAACATCATGACCCAATCGCAAGTCACACCGAACGCGCGCGAAGCTCTGACGGAAACGATCGTCGACGCGAAGGTGCGCAAGAACCTCACGTTCGAAGCCATCAACGAAGGCACGGGCCTGAGCCTCGCATACACGACAGCCGCGCTGCTCGGTCAGCATGCGCTGCCGGAGAAGGCGGCGAAGCTTGTCGCCGAACGCCTCGGGCTCGACGACGACGCCGTGCGCCTGCTGCAAACCATTCCGGTGCGCGGCAGCATTCCGGGTGGCGTGCCGACCGATCCGACCGTCTACCGCTTCTACGAAATGGTGCAGGTGTACGGTTCGACGTTGAAGGCGCTGGTTCACGAGAAATTCGGCGACGGCATCATCAGCGCGATCAACTTCAAACTCGATATCCAGAAGGTTCCGGACCCGGAAGGCGGCGAGCGTGCCGTCATCACGCTCAACGGCAAGTATCTGCCGACCAAGCCGTTCTGAACCAATGATGCAAAGACGAAAATTCTTACTGAGCACCGGTGCCGCGCTTGCTTCGGGCGGCCTTGCACTCTCGGGTTGCACGATGACGGGGCCGCGCTCCACGTCGAGCACCAACAACGCGCTGTACTCCACAAGGAGATCCGAAATGACTTCACCCGCAGCAATTCGCCCGCCGCTCCCCCCGTTCACGCTGGAGACGGCCATCGAGAAAGTCCGTCTCGCGGAAGATGGCTGGAATTCGCGCGACGCCGCCAAGGTCGCGCTCGCCTATTCGCTCGACACGAAATGGCGCAATCGCGCAGAGTTCGCGAATAATCGAGCGGAAGCGCAGGCGTTCCTCGAGCGCAAGTGGAAGAAGGAGCACGAGTATCGTCTGATCAAGGAACTGTGGGCGTTCGGCGGCAATCGCATTGCCGTACGCTACGCCTACGAATGGCACG
>Ga0207690_10000040_pt1 | contig 130300 bp, 120 predicted proteins | sample KBSC23metaG_FD_184315 | JGI IMG/M metagenome (GOLD analysis project Ga0207690, IMG submission 184315) | Corn rhizosphere microbial communities from Kellogg Biological Station, Michigan, USA - KBS C2-3 metaG (SPAdes) (version 2) | ecosystem: Host-associated > Plants > Roots > Rhizosphere >... | reverse complement strand
GAAAAGTTTGAGCGGACCAAGCCGCACGTCAACGTTGGAACGATCGGTCACGTTGACCACGGCAAGACGACGCTGACGGCAGCGATCACGACGGTGCTGACGAAGAAGTTCGGCGGCGAAGCGAAGGCCTACGACCAGATCGACGCGGCACCGGAAGAAAAGGCGCGCGGCATCACGATCAACACGGCACACGTCGAGTACGAAACGGCTAACCGCCACTACGCCCACGTCGACTGCCCGGGCCACGCTGACTATGTGAAGAACATGATCACGGGCGCAGCGCAGATGGACGGCGCGATCCTGGTTTGCTCGGCAGCAGACGGCCCGATGCCGCAAACGCGTGAGCACATCCTGCTGGCGCGTCAGGTTGGCGTTCCGTACATCATCGTGTTCCTGAACAAGTGCGACATGGTGGACGACGCTGAACTGCTCGAGCTGGTCGAGATGGAAGTTCGCGAACTCCTGTCGAAGTACGACTTCCCGGGCGACGACACGCCGATCGTGAAGGGTTCGGCGAAGCTGGCGCTGGAAGGCGACACGGGCGAGCTGGGCGAAGTGGCGATCATGAGCCTGGCAGACGCACTGGACACGTACATCCCGACGCCGGAGCGTGCAGTTGACGGCGCGTTCCTGATGCCGGTGGAAGACGTGTTCTCGATCTCGGGCCGCGGTACGGTGGTGACGGGTCGTGTCGAGCGCGGCATCGTGAAGGTCGGCGAAGAAATCGAAATCGTCGGTATCAAGCCGACGGTGAAGACGACCTGCACGGGCGTTGAAATGTTCCGCAAGCTGCTGGACCAAGGTCAGGCAGGCGACAACGTCGGTATCCTGCTGCGCGGCACGAAGCGTGAAGACGTGGAGCGTGGCCAGGTTCTGGCGAAGCCGGGTTCGATCACGCCGCACACGCACTTCACGGCTGAAGTGTACGTGCTGAGCAAGGACGAAGGCGGCCGTCACACGCCGTTCTTCAACAACTACCGTCCGCAGTTCTACTTCCGTACGACGGACGTGACGGGCTCGATCGAGCTGCCGAAGGACAAGGAAATGGTGATGCCGGGCGACAACGTGTCGATCACGGTGAAGCTGATCGCTCCGATCGCGATGGAAGAAGGTCTGCGCTTCGCAATCCGCGAAGGTGGCCGCACCGTCGGCGCCGGCGTCGTCGCCAAGATCATCGAGTAAGCCAGTTATTCGTTGATCGACAGTTTTGGGGCTGGCAGCAGCCGGCCCCAACATGGTTTAGGGGTATAGCTCAACTGGCAGAGCGTCGGTCTCCAAAACCGAAGGTTGGGGGTTCGATTCCCTCTGCCCCTGCCAAAAATCGCCACGTGGTCCCACGTGGCATTTGTTTTAAGGTGTTATGGCGAATCCATCCGTCGAAACTGTAAATACCTCCGGCGATAAGCTGATGCTGGCCCTGGGCGTATTGTTGGTCTTGGCCGGATTCGTGGGCTTCTTCTGGCTGGCCAACCAGCAGTGGTATGTCCGCGGTGCCGCATTGGCGGTAGGTATCATCGCTGGCGTGGCCGTCGGTCTGATGTCCGCGCCCGGCAAGGGCCTTATCGCGTTTGCCAAGGATTCGTACAAGGAAGTCCGCAAGGTCGTTTGGCCGACCCGCAAGGAAGCAACGCAAACCACGCTCGTCGTGTTCGGCTTCGTGCTCGTGATGGCGATTTTTCTCTGGTTGAGCGACAAATCGATCGAGTGGGTGATTTTCTCGGCGATTCTGGGATGGAAATGATATGAGCGATACTCCGGCATCCCCGAGCGGAAAGCGTTGGTACGTCGTGCACGCCTACTCCGGTATGGAGAAGAGCGTGCAGCGCGCGCTTCAAGAGCGCATCGAACGTGCTGGCATGCAGGACAAATTCGGCCAGATCCTGGTTCCGACCGAAGAAGTGGTCGAAGTCAAAGGCGGCCACAAGGCAGTGACCGAGCGTCGTTTCTTCCCCGGCTACGTGTTGGTGGAAATGGAAATGACGGACGAAACGTGGCACCTCGTGAAGAATACGGCGAAGGTCACCGGTTTCGTCGGCGGTGCGCGTAACCGCCCGACTCCGATTTCCCCGAAGGAAGTCGAAAAGATCATGTCGCAGATGCAGGAAGGCGTCGAGAAGCCGCGCCCGAAGACCCTGTTCGAAGTTGGCGAGATGGTGCGTGTCAAGGAAGGCCCGTTCACGGACTTCAACGGCACGGTCGAAGAAGTCAACTACGAAAAATCGCGCGTGCGTGTGTCGGTCACCATCTTTGGCCGCTCCACCCCGGTCGAACTCGAGTTCGGTCAGGTCGAAAAAGTTTGATCCCGATTCGGTGGGCAGCCTTGGCTGCCCACCTTCGCGCTTACGGCCCGCGTTATGGCCGTTGAGGAGCGTCAGTAGCCAGCGGCGAACGCGCGTTATTACTCACCGAACGCCGTCTGGCGTTCCAACGAGGTTTACAAATGGCAAAGAAGATTGTCGGCTTTATCAAGCTGCAGATTCCTGCAGGTAAAGCCAACCCGTCGCCGCCGGTCGGTCCGGCACTGGGCCAGCGCGGCCTGAACATCATGGAGTTCTGCAAGGCGTTCAACGCGCAGACTCAAGGTATGGAGCCGGGTCTGCCGGTGCCGGTGGTCATCACGGCATTCGCTGACAAGAGCTTCACGTTCGTGATGAAGACGCCGCCGGCGACCGTCCTGATCAAGAAGGCGGCGAAGGTGGACAAGGGCTCGAGCAAGCCGCACACCGACAAGGTCGGTTCGATCACGCGCGCTCAAGCCGAAGAAATCGCGAAGACCAAGATGCCGGATCTTACGGCAGCTGATCTGGACGCAGCCGTTCGCACCATCGCTGGTAGCGCACGCTCGATGGGCATCACTGTGGAGGGCGTGTAAATGGCTAAGATCTCCAAGCGCCGTCAGGCATTTGCCGCCAAGGTCGACCGTCAGAAGCTGTACGCGATCGAAGACGCACTGGCACTCGTGAAGGAATGCGCGAGCGCGAAGTTCGACGAATCGATCGACGTCGCAGTCCAGCTCGGCATCGATGCGAAGAAGTCGGACCAGGTCGTTCGTGGTTCGGTCGTTCTGCCGGCAGGTACGGGCAAGTCGGTTCGCGTTGCCGTGTTCGCGCAAGGCGAGAAGGCCGAGCAAGCACGTGCAGCTGGCGCGGAAATCGTCGGTATGGAAGACCTGGCTGAGCAGATCAAGGCTGGCCAGATGGACTTCGACATCGTGATCGCTTCGCCGGACACGATGCGCATCGTCGGTACGCTCGGTCAGATCCTCGGCCCGCGCGGCCTGATGCCGAACCCGAAGGTCGGCACGGTTACGCCGGACGTCGCGACGGCAGTCAAGAACGCGAAGGCTGGTCAGGTGCAATTCCGTGTCGACAAGGCCGGTATCATCCACGCGACCATCGGCCGTGCATCGTTCGAAGCTGCAGCACTGCGCTCGAACCTGTCGGCGCTGATCGAAGCGCTGCAGAAGGCGAAGCCGGCAACGAGCAAGGGTGTCTACCTGCGCAAGGTCGCACTGTCGAGCACGATGGGCGTCGGCCTGCGTGTCGACCAGGCTACGCTGGCAGCACAGTAAGCAAGTATTCGGGCCGTTTCGTTCGCGAAGCGGCCTACATGGGCTTTGGGCGGTTGTTCGTGCAGTAGGGCGGGCAACCGGTTATCAAAGACCGTTGGTGGGGCGCAGCAGGCAGGCGATCCCTTAATTCAAGCCAACGCAGATGGCGAACCCGAAAAAGTTTTGCAGTGGTGAAGCCGCAGGTCGTGAAGCGATTCACGGCGTGAGGTGGAAATACTCCTAACGAGGTCGGACGCCGTTGTTGAACGAGGTGCGTGAGGTTCGGCCATGCCGGCCGCACCGAACGTATCGTTTCTGGAGGCTAACCGTGCCGCTTAATAGAGAAGACAAGCAAGCCGTCGTCGCTGAGGTTGCCGCGCAAGTCGCGAAGGCCCAGACCGTTGTGCTGGCTGAGTATCGTGGAATTGCGGTTGGCGATCTGACCAAGCTGCGCGCGCAAGCGCGTGAGAAGCAGGTGTACCTGCGCGTGTTGAAGAACACGCTGGCGCGTCGCGCTGTTGAAGGTACGCCGTTTGCTCCGCTGGCAGAGCAGATGACTGGTCCGTTGATCTACGGCATCTCTGAAGATGCAATTGCCGCTGCTAAGGTCGTCAACGACTTCAGCAAGAGCAATGACAAGTTGGTCATCAAGGCTGGTTCGTTCGATGGCAAGGTGATGGACAAGGCTGGCGTGCAAGCGCTGGCAAGCATCCCGAGCCGTGAAGAACTGCTCTCGAAGCTGCTGTTCGTTATGCAATCGCCTGTTTCGGGCTTCGCGCGTGCTCTCGCCGCGCTGGCCGAGAAGAAGCAAGCAGAAGCTGCGTAAGCGAACATGCATCAGCGTCACTGATCGCTGGCTGTATCCGAATTCAATTTAGGAGTATTTCAAATGGCAATCGCAAAAGAAGACATCCTGGCAGCAGTCGAAGGGATGACCGTTCTGGAACTGAACGAACTGGTCAAGGCGTTCGAAGAGAAGTTTGGCGTGTCGGCAGCTGCAGTGGCAGTCGCTGGCCCGGCAGGCGGTGGCGCTGCTGCTGCTGCAGAAGAGAAGACCGAATTCACGGTCGTCCTGACTGAAGCAGGCAGCAACAAGGTTGCAGTCATCAAGGCAGTTCGCGAACTGACGGGCCTGGGCCTGAAGGAGGCGAAGGACGTCGTTGACGGCGCACCGAAGGCTGTCAAGGAAGGCGTCGACAAGGCTGCTGCTGACGAAGCCAAGAAGAAGCTGGAAGACGCGGGCGCGAAGGTCGAAGTCAAGTAAGTTTCGACGCGCTGTGCGAAGGCTGGCGGTATTTTCACCGCCGGCCTTTTTGTGCTTTGTGGGGACGTTATTCTGGCACTCTTTTGGGAGCCCGAATAATCGGCCCCAGAAGCCAAAGAAAACCGCCGAATCGTTGTCAATGGTCACGATTGGCGTTTCTCTTTGTCTTCTGAAGCGACTGCAGAAGGCAAGTTTGGTCGGGTAGCGGGCAACACAGGCATCCGCTGCCGTCAGCCAGCGGTTGGTAGCGGCCAACCACCAAGCTTCTCGGCTCGTTCAAGCCATCGGGCGGCCATCGGGTCTCAGTCGGTGAACACTCGGGTTAGAAACGTCCAGGTATCCCGCCTCGACAGCACCCGCCGTGATTCGGAGATCGTATGCAATATTCCTTCACCGAGAAGAAGCGCATTCGCAAGAGTTTCGCGAAGCGCCCCATCGTTCACCAAGTTCCGTTCTTGCTGGCCACCCAGCTTGAATCATTCAGCACGTTTCTGCAAGCCGATGTGCCGGGCACGCAACGCAAGCCTGAAGGTTTGCAGGCCGCCTTCACATCGGTATTTCCCATTGTTTCGCACAACGGTTTCGCGCGCCTCGAGTTCGTGAGCTATGCGCTGTCCTCGCCGGCATTCAACATCAAGGAATGCCAGCAGCGGGGCCTGACGTACTGCTCCGCGCTGCGCGCGAAGGTCCGCCTCGTCATCCTCGACAAGGAATCGCCGAACAAGCCGGTCGTCAAGGAAGTGAAGGAGCAGGAAGTGTACATGGGCGAAATTCCGCTCATGACGCCGACGGGCTCGTTCGTCATCAACGGCACCGAGCGTGTCATCGTCTCGCAGCTGCACCGTTCGCCGGGCGTGTTCTTCGAACACGACAAGGGCAAGACGCACAGCTCGGGCAAGCTGCTGTTCTCGGCACGGATCATTCCGTACCGCGGCTCGTGGCTCGACTTCGAATTCGATCCGAAGGACATCCTGTACTTCCGCGTCGACCGTCGCCGCAAGATGCCGGTCACGATCCTGCTGAAGGCCATCGGCCTCACGCCGGAACAGATCCTCGCGAACTTCTTCGTGTTCGACAACTTCACGCTGATGGACGAAGGCGCGCAACTCGAGTTCGTGCCCGAGCGCCTGCGTGGTGAAGTCGCGCGCTTCGACATCACGGATCGCGACGGCAAGGTCATCGTCCAGAAGGACAAGCGGATCAACGCGAAGCACATTCGCGACCTCGAAGCCGCGAAGACCAAGTTCATCTCGGTGCCGGAAGACTATCTGCTCGGCCGCGTGCTGGCGAAGAACGTCGTCGACGGCGACACCGGCGAAGTGATCGCGAGCGCGAACGACGAAGTCACGGAAAGCGTGCTCGAGAAGCTGCGCGAAGCGGGCATCAAGGAAATCCAGACGCTCTACACGAACGATCTGGACCAGGGTCCGTACATCTCGTCGACGCTGCGTGTCGACGAAACGACCGACAAGACGGCCGCACGCATTGCGATCTACCGCATGATGCGTCCGGGCGAGCCGCCGACCGAAGAAGCGGTCGAGGCGCTGTTCAACCGTCTGTTCTACAGCGAAGAAGCGTACGACCTGTCGAAGGTCGGCCGCATGAAGTTCAACCGCCGCGTCGGCCGTGACGAGATCACCGGCCCGATGACGCTGCAGGACGACGACATCCTCGCGACGATCAAGATCCTCGTCGAACTGCGCAACGGCAAGGGCGAAGTGGACGACATCGACCACCTCGGCAACCGCCGCGTGCGTTGTGTCGGCGAACTGGCGGAAAACCAGTTCCGCGCGGGTCTCGTGCGTGTCGAGCGCGCGGTCAAGGAACGCCTCGGCCAGGCCGAAAGCGAAAACCTGATGCCGCACGACCTGATCAACTCGAAGCCGATTTCGTCGGCGATCCGCGAGTTCTTCGGTTCGTCGCAGCTGTCGCAGTTCATGGACCAGACCAACCCGCTGTCGGAAATCACGCACAAGCGCCGTGTTTCCGCACTGGGCCCGGGCGGTCTGACGCGCGAACGCGCAGGCTTCGAAGTTCGTGACGTGCACCCGACCCACTATGGCCGCGTGTGCCCGATCGAAACGCCGGAAGGTCCGAACATCGGCCTGATCAACTCGCTCGCACTGTACGCGCACCTGAACGAGTACGGCTTTCTCGAGACGCCGTACCGCAAGGTCGTGGACAGCAAGGTGACCGACCAGATCGACTACCTGTCGGCGATCGAGGAAGGCCGCTACATGATCGCCCAGGCGAACGCCGCGATCGACGAGAACGGCCAGCTGGTCGACGAACTCGTGTCGTCGCGTGAAGCCGGCGAAACGATGATGGTCACGCCGGACCGTATCCAGTACATGGACGTCGCGCCGTCGCAGATCGTGTCGGTTGCAGCCTCGCTGATCCCGTTCCTCGAGCACGACGATGCGAACCGTGCACTGATGGGCTCGAACATGCAGCGTCAGGCCGTGCCGTGTCTGCGTCCGGAGAAGCCGGTCGTCGGTACGGGCATCGAGCGCACCTGCGCGGTCGACTCGGGCACGACGGTTCAGGCGTTCCGCGGCGGCGTCGTCGACTATGTCGACGCAGGCCGTATCGTGATTCGCGTGAACGACGACGAAGCGGTCGCGGGTGAAGTCGGTGTCGACATCTACAACCTGATCAAGTACACGCGTTCGAACCAGAACACGAACATCAACCAGCGTCCGATCGTGAAGATGGGCGACAAGGTCTCGCGCGGCGACGTGCTGGCCGACGGCGCCTCGACGGACCTGGGCGAGCTCGCGCTCGGCCAGAACATGCTGATCGCGTTCATGCCGTGGAACGGCTACAACTTCGAGGATTCGATCCTGATCTCGGAGAAGGTGGTCGCCGACGATCGCTACACGTCGATCCACATCGAAGAGCTGAACGTCGTTGCACGCGACACGAAGCTCGGGCCGGAAGAAATCACGCGCGACATCTCGAACCTGGCGGAAGTCCAGCTCGGCCGTCTCGACGAATCGGGCATCGTGTACATCGGTGCGGAAGTCGAAGCGGGCGACGTGCTGGTCGGCAAGGTCACGCCGAAGGGCGAGACCCAGCTGACGCCGGAAGAGAAGCTGCTGCGCGCGATCTTCGGCGAGAAGGCATCGGACGTGAAGGACACGTCGCTGCGCGTGCCGTCGGGCATGAGCGGCACCGTGATCGACGTCCAGGTGTTCACGCGTGAAGGCATCCAGCGCGACAAGCGTGCGCAACAGATCATCGACGACGAACTGAAGCGCTACCGTCTCGACCTGAACGACCAGCTGCGCATCGTGGAAGGCGACGCGTTCCAGCGTCTCGCGCGCATGCTCGTGGGCAAGGTCGCGAACGGCGGTCCGAAGAAGCTCGCGAAGGGCACGAAGATCGACCAGGCTTACCTGGAAGACCTCGACCACTACCACTGGTTCGACATCCGCCTCGCGGACGACGAAGCAGCGGCGCAGCTCGAAGCGATCAAGAACTCGATCGAGGAAAAGCGTCACCAGTTCGACCTCGCGTTCGAAGAGAAGCGCAAGAAGCTCACGCAAGGCGACGAACTGCCGCCGGGCGTGCTGAAGATGGTCAAGGTGTACCTCGCGGTGAAGCGTCGTCTGCAGCCTGGCGACAAGATGGCAGGCCGTCACGGTAACAAGGGTGTCGTGTCGAAGATCGTCCCGATCGAAGACATGCCGTACATGGCCGACGGCCGTCCGGCCGACGTCGTGCTGAACCCGCTCGGCGTGCCGTCGCGGATGAACGTGGGTCAGGTTCTGGAAGTGCACCTCGGCTGGGCCGCGAAGGGCCTCGGCTGGCGTATCGGCGAAATGCTGCAGCGTCAGGCGAAGATCGAGGAAATGCGCGCATTCCTGACGAAGATCTACAACGACTCGGGCCGCAAGGAAGATCTGGAAAGCTTCACCGACGACGAGATCCTCGAACTCGCGAAGAACCTGCGCGAAGGCGTGCCGTTCGCGACGCCGGTGTTCGACGGTGCGACCGAGGAAGAAATGGGCAAGATGCTCGACCTCGCGTTCCCGGACGACATCGCCGAGCAGCTCGGCATGAACCCGTCGAAGAACCAGGTCCGTCTGTACGACGGCCGCACGGGTGAAATGTTCGAACGTCGCGTGACGCTTGGCTACATGCACTACCTGAAGCTGCACCACTTGGTCGACGACAAGATGCACGCGCGTTCGACGGGCCCGTACTCGCTCGTCACGCAGCAGCCGCTGGGTGGTAAGGCGCAGTTCGGTGGCCAGCGTTTCGGTGAAATGGAAGTGTGGGCACTCGAAGCGTACGGCGCGTCCTACGTGCTGCAGGAAATGCTGACGGTGAAGTCGGACGACGTGAACGGTCGGACCAAGGTCTATGAGAACCTGGTCAAGGGCGATCATGTCATCGATGCAGGCATGCCGGAATCCTTCAACGTGCTCGTGAAGGAAATCCGCTCGCTCGGTATCGATATCGATCTCGACCGCAATTAATCGGACTACGGAGAGAAGGCAATGAAAGCTCTGCTCGATCTATTCAAGCAAGTCCAACAGGAAGAAGTTTTCGACGCGATCAAGATCGGTCTGGCCTCGCCGGACAAGATCCGTTCGTGGTCGTTCGGCGAAGTGAAGAAGCCGGAGACCATCAACTACCGCACGTTCAAGCCGGAACGCGATGGTCTGTTCTGCGCGAAGATCTTCGGGCCGATCAAGGACTACGAGTGCCTGTGCGGCAAGTACAAGCGTCTGAAGCACCGCGGCGTGATCTGCGAGAAGTGCGGCGTCGAAGTGACGCTGGCGAAGGTGCGTCGCGAACGCATGGGCCACATCGAGCTGGCCTCGCCGGTCGCGCACATCTGGTTCCTGAAGTCGCTGCCGTCGCGTCTGGGCATGGTGCTCGACATGACGCTGCGCGACATCGAACGCGTGCTGTATTTCGAAGCGTACGTGGTGATCGAACCGGGCATGACGCCGCTGAAGGCGCGGCAGATCATGACCGAAGAGGATTACTACAACAAGGTCGAGGAATACGGCGACGAATTCCGTGCCGAGATGGGCGCGGAAGGCGTGCGTGAACTGCTGCGCGCGATCAACATCGACGAGCAGGTCGAGACGCTGCGCACCGAGCTGAAGAACACCGGCTCGGAAGCGAAGATCAAGAAGTACGCGAAGCGCCTGAAGGTCCTCGAGGCATTCCAGCGCTCGGGCATCAAGCCCGAGTGGATGATCCTCGAAGTGCTGCCGGTGCTGCCGCCGGAACTGCGTCCGCTCGTGCCGCTGGACGGCGGCCGTTTCGCGACGTCGGACCTGAACGACCTGTATCGCCGCGTGATCAACCGTAACAACCGGTTGAAGCGTCTGCTCGAGCTGAAGGCGCCTGAAATCATCGTCCGCAACGAAAAGCGGATGCTGCAGGAAGCCGTCGACTCGCTGCTCGACAACGGTCGTCGCGGCAAGGCGATGACGGGCGCGAACAAGCGTCCGCTGAAGTCGCTCGCCGACATGATCAAGGGTAAGGGCGGTCGTTTCCGTCAGAACCTGCTGGGCAAGCGCGTCGACTACTCGGGCCGTTCGGTCATCGTGGTCGGCCCGACGCTGAAGCTGCACCAATGCGGTCTGCCGAAGCTGATGGCGCTCGAGCTGTTCAAGCCGTTCATCTTCAACAAGCTGGAAGTGATGGGCGTCGCGACGACCATCAAGGCTGCGAAGAAGGAAGTCGAGAACCAGACGCCGGTGGTGTGGGACATCCTCGAAGAGGTGATCCGCGAGCACCCGGTGATGCTGAACCGTGCGCCGACGCTGCACCGTCTCGGTATCCAGGCGTTCGAACCCGTGCTGATCGAAGGCAAGGCGATTCAGCTGCACCCGCTCGTCTGCGCGGCGTTCAACGCCGACTTCGACGGTGACCAGATGGCCGTTCACGTGCCGCTGTCGCTCGAAGCGCAGATGGAAGCGCGTACGCTGATGCTGGCGTCGAACAACGTGCTGTTCCCGGCCAACGGCGATCCGTCGATCGTGCCGTCGCAGGATATCGTGCTGGGTCTGTACTACGCGACCCGCGAAGCGATCAACGCGAAGGGCGAAGGCCTGTCGTTCACCGGCGTGTCGGAAGTGATCCGCGCGTACGAGAACAAGGAAGTCGAGCTCGCGTCGCGCGTCAACGTGCGAATCACCGAAATGGTTCGCAACGAGGACACGTCGGAAGGCGCGCCGCAATTCGTGCCGAAGATCTCGCTGTACGCGACGACCGTCGGTCGCGCGATCCTGTCGGAGATCCTGCCGCACGGCCTGCCGTTCTCGGTGCTGAACAAGCCGCTGAAGAAGAAGGAAATCTCGCGCCTGATCAACACCGCATTCCGCAAGTGCGGTCTGCGTGCGACGGTCGTGTTCGCCGACCAGCTGATGCAGTCGGGTTTCCGTCTCGCGACGCGTGCCGGCATTTCGATCTGCGTGGACGACATGCTCGTGCCGCCGCAGAAGGAAACGATCGTCGGCGACGCCGCGAAGAAGGTGAAGGAGTACGACCGCCAGTACATGTCGGGTCTCGTCACCGCGCAGGAACGCTACAACAACGTGGTCGACATCTGGTCGGCAACGTCGGAAGCGGTCGGCAAGGCGATGATGGAGCAGCTGTCGACGGAGCCGGTGACGGACCGCGACGGCAACGAGACGCGCCAGGAGTCGTTCAACTCGATCTACATGATGGCCGACTCGGGCGCCCGGGGTTCGGCGGTGCAGATTCGTCAGCTGGCCGGTATGCGAGGCCTGATGGCGAAGCCGGACGGCTCGATTATCGAGACGCCGATTACCGCGAACTTCCGCGAAGGCCTGAACGTGTTGCAGTACTTCATCTCGACCCACGGTGCACGTAAGGGTCTGGCTGATACGGCACTGAAGACCGCGAACTCGGGTTACCTGACGCGTCGTCTCGTCGACGTCACGCAGGATCTGGTGGTGGTCGAGGACGATTGCGGCACGTCGAACGGCGTGGCGATGAAGGCGCTGGTCGAAGGCGGTGAAGTCGTCGAGGCACTGCGCGACCGTATCCTCGGCCGCGTCGCGGTCGCGGACGTCGTGAACCCGGAAACGCAGGAAACGCTGTACGAATCGGGCACGCTGCTCGACGAAACGGCGGTCGAGGAAATCGAACGCCTCGGCATCGACGAAGTGCGCGTGCGCACGCCGCTGACCTGCGAAACGCGTTACGGTCTGTGCGCGGCCTGCTACGGCCGTGACCTGGGCCGCGGCTCGCTCGTGAACGTCGGCGAAGCAGTCGGCGTGATCGCGGCACAGTCGATCGGCGAACCGGGCACGCAGCTGACGATGCGTACGTTCCACATCGGTGGTGCGGCATCGCGTGCGGCAGTGGCGTCGTCGGTCGAAGCGAAGAGCAACGGTATCGTGCGCTTCACGGCCACGATGCGTTACGTCACCAACGCGAAGGGCGAGCAGATCGTCATTTCGCGTTCGGGCGAGGCGCTGATCACCGACGATATCGGCCGCGAGCGCGAACGTCACAAAATCCCGTACGGCGCGACGCTGCTGCAGCTCGACGGCGCGGCCATCAAGGCCGGCACGCAGCTGGCGACGTGGGATCCGATGACGCGTCCGATCATCACCGAGTACGGTGGTACGGTGAAGTTCGAGAACGTCGAGGAAGGCGTGACCGTCGCGAAGCAGATCGACGACGTGACCGGCCTGTCGACGCTGGTCGTGATCGACGTGAAGCGTCGCGGTTCGCAAGCTTCGAAGAGCGTGCGTCCGCAGGTGAAGCTGCTCGACGCGAACGGCGAGGAAGTGAAGATCCCAGGCACGGAACACGCGGTGCAGATCGGCTTCCAGGTCGGCGCGCTGATCACCGTGAAGGACGGCCAGCAAGTGCAGGTGGGTGAAGTGCTCGCACGTATCCCGACCGAAGCGCAGAAGACGCGTGACATTACCGGCGGTCTGCCGCGGGTGGCGGAACTGTTCGAAGCGCGTTCGCCGAAGGATGCCGGCATTCTCGCGGAAGTCACCGGTACGACGTCGTTCGGCAAGGACACGAAGGGCAAGCAGCGTCTCGTCATCACGGACCTCGAAGGCAATCAGCACGAGTTCCTGATCGCGAAGGAAAAGCAGGTGCTGGTCCACGATGCTCAGGTCGTCAACAAGGGCGAAATGATCGTGGACGGCCCGGCCGATCCGCACGACATCCTGCGTCTGCAGGGTATCGAGGCGCTGTCGCGCTACATCGTCGACGAAGTGCAGGACGTGTATCGTCTGCAGGGCGTGAAGATCAACGACAAGCACATCGAGGTGATCGTTCGCCAGATGCTGCGTCGTGTGCAGATCACCGACAACGGTGATACGCGCTTCATCCCGGGCGAACAGGTCGAGCGTTCCGACATGCTGGACGAGAACGATCGCATGATCGCCGAGGACAAGCGCCCGGCGTCGTACGACAACGTGCTCCTCGGTATCACGAAGGCGTCGCTGTCGACCGACTCGTTCATCTCGGCGGCATCGTTCCAGGAAACGACCCGCGTGCTGACCGAAGCGGCGATCATGGGCAAGCGCGACGATCTGCGTGGCCTGAAGGAAAACGTGATCGTCGGCCGTCTGATCCCGGCCGGTACGGGTCTCGCGTTCCACAAGGCGCGCAAGGCGAAGGAGATGTCCGACCGCGAGCGTTTCGACCAGATCGCAGCGGAAGAGGCATTCGACTTCGGTACGCCGAGCACGCCGGCGGAAGAGCCGCAACACCCGGCAGCCGAGTAAGCGCGGGCGGCGCGAGCCGCCTTGCGTTGCTGTATTCGCTGTCATCGAAGCCGCCCGGTCCGCCGGGCGGTTTTTTTTATCCGTCGTTCACGTTCATGACGGGCTTGCCGCACGGTTGCGCAGGCCCGTCATGCGCGCGCACGAACCCTGTCCGATGGGCCAACGTTTCACGATTCGCCGCGCGCTGCGCGAGCGGGTTGTTAAAATTGCGGTCATCGTTCCGCCGTCCTCGTTCTCATTCATGTCCCGCGCCCTCGAAATCCTCGACGAAGTATTTGGTTATTCCGCGTTTCGCGGCCAGCAGGGCGAAATCGTCGAACACGTCGCCGGCGGCGGCGATTGCCTCGTGCTGATGCCGACCGGCGGCGGCAAGTCGCTGTGCTACCAAATTCCGGCGCTGCTGCGTCGCGAGGCCGGGCAGGGCGCGGGCATCGTCGTGTCGCCGCTGATCGCGCTGATGCAGGACCAGGTCGCCGCGCTCAGCGAAGTCGGCGTGCGCGCGGCGTATCTGAACTCGACGCTGTCGGGCGCCGAAGCCGCGGCGACCGAGCGCGCGCTGCGCGAAGGCGAGATCGATCTGCTGTACGTCGCGCCCGAGCGGCTGATGACGGGGCGCTTTCTCGAGCTGCTCGAACGCGCGAGGATCGGCCTGTTCGCGATCGACGAGGCGCACTGCGTGTCGCAGTGGGGGCACGACTTCCGTCCCGAATATATTCAGTTGTCGGTGTTGCACGAGCGCTTCCCGTCGGTGCCGCGTATCGCGCTGACGGCCACCGCCGACGCGATCACGCGCGACGAGATCATCCATCGCCTCGCGCTCGACGACGCACGCGTGTTCGTATCGAGCTTCGATCGCCCGAACATCCGTTACCGGATCGTCGAGAAGGACAACGCGCGCGCGCAACTGCTCGACTTCATCCGCGCGGAGCATACGAACGCGGACGGCACGACCGACGCGGGCGTCGTCTACTGCCTGTCGCGCCGCAAGGTCGAGGAAACGGCCGAATGGCTGAAGGCGCAGGGCGTGCGGGCGCTGCCGTATCACGCGGGGATGGAGTTCGAGGTGCGGCAGAAGCACCAGGAAATGTTCCAGCGCGAGGAAGGCGTCGTGATGTGCGCGACCATCGCGTTCGGCATGGGCATCGACAAGCCGGACGTGCGCTTCGTCGCGCACCTCGATTTGCCGAAGAGCGTCGAAGGCTACTACCAGGAAACGGGCCGCGCGGGCCGCGACGGGATGCCGGCGAACGCGTGGATGGCGTATGGCCTCGGCGACGTCGTCCAGCAGCGCAAGATGATCGACGAGTCCGATGCGGACGATGCGCACAAGCGCGTCCAGACGTCGAAGCTCGACGCGCTGCTCGGGCTGTGCGAGACGATCTCGTGCCGGCGCGTGCGATTGCTGAACTACTTCGGCGAGGCGAGCCAGCCGTGCGGCAACTGCGACACCTGCCTTGAGCCGCCCGATTCGTGGGATGCGACGCGCGAGGCGCAGATGGCGCTGTCGTGCGTGTTCCGCGCGCAGCGCGCGAGCGGTTTCAATTTCGGCTCGAGCCATCTGATCGAGATCCTGCGCGGCGGCCGCACCGAGAAGGTGCTGCAGCGCGGTCACGATCAGCTCAGTACATTCGGGATCGGCGCGTCGCTGTCCGAGCCCGAGTGGCGTGCGATTTTCCGGCAGCTCGTCGCATACGGCTATCTGGCGGTCGACCATGGCGGATTCGGCGCGCTTATGCTGACCGAGGCCGCGAAGCCGGTGCTGAAGAACGAGGAGAAGGTCACGCTGCGTCGTTACGTGAAGCCGCAGCGCACGCGCCAGTCGTCCAGCCGCAGCGGCACGCGGGTCGACCCGACGGCCGGCATGGGCACGCGCGAGCGGGCCCGCTGGGATGCGTTGCGTGCGTGGCGGGCGGAAACCGCGAAGTCCGACGGCGTGCCGGCCTACGTGATCTTCCACGACGCCACGCTTGCCGAAATCGCGCGCAATGCGCCCGAGACGATCGAGGACCTGCGCCATATCCCCGGCATGGGCGTGCGCAAGCTCGAACGGTTCGGCGACGAGATCATCGACGTCGTCGAATCGGCATGACACAGGTGTTCGGACCCTTCCGGTAAACCGCCGGCGCGGCCGGCAAATCACGCAAGCCGTTGACTTAGTTGGTATTTCCGGAATATGATGTTGGGTTCCGGTATTCGGCAGGCCGCGTCGCGTTTCAACGTTCGTGTCCATGTGCCGGTGTCGGAAGTCAACTGTGCGTCGATTCTCGCTTTGCCCGAAATCGATGTGCAGATTTTGTTCAATTTCAGGAATAAACAATGCCAACCATCAACCAACTGGTTCGCAAAGGCCGTCAGTCGGAAACGACGAAGAGCAAGAGCCCGGCCCTGCAGGACTGCCCCCAGCGTCGCGGCGTGTGCACCCGTGTGTACACGACGACGCCGAAGAAGCCGAACTCGGCACTCCGTAAGGTTGCCAAGGTTCGTCTGACGAACGGCTTCGAAGTGATTTCGTACATCGGCGGTGAAGGCCACAACCTGCAGGAACACTCGGTTGTGCTGATCCGCGGCGGCCGTGTGAAGGACTTGCCGGGTGTGCGTTACCACATGGTTCGCGGCTCGCTGGATACCCAGGGCGTCAAGGACCGTAAGCAAGCGCGCTCGAAGTACGGCGCGAAGCGTGCAAAGGCTGCCAAGTAAGCAGTTTTTGATCAGGGATCGCCCCAGGGCGGTCAAGGCGGGAGTGCCGGATTGCCGGTGCTGTCGAGTAAGTGGTCACCCGGCCAAGCTGGTTAGTCGTGAAGATGTGATCGGGTTTGTTGGTGGCCGCGGAGCTGGATACAGCTCCAACTGAACAGGTAAAGGAAGAATCATGCCGCGTCGTCGCGAAGTCCCCAAGCGGGAAGTGTTGCCGGATCCGAAGTTCGGCAACGTTGATGTAGCCAAGTTCATGAACATGCTGATGCTGTCCGGCAAGAAGTCGGTCGCAGAGCGCATCGTTTATGGCGCATTCGAACAAATCCAGACCAAGGGTGGCAAGGACCCGCTGGAAGTGTTCACGGTTGCGCTCAACAACGTGAAGCCGGTGGTCGAAGTGAAGAGCCGCCGCGTTGGTGGTGCCAACTATCAGGTTCCGGTCGAAGTGCGCCCGTCGCGTCGTATGGCATTGGCGATGCGCTGGCTGCGCGAGGCTGCGAAGAAGCGCAGCGAGAAGTCGATGGCTCTGCGCCTGGCAGGTGAACTCTCCGAAGCGGCCGAAGGCCGTGGCGGCGCGATGAAGAAGCGCGACGAAGTTCACCGCATGGCAGAAGCCAACCGCGCGTTCTCGCATTTCCGTTTCTAAGCGCCTGTCAGGGCTGTTAGCGGAAATAAATTCCGGGCGGGTGCGCTTTTCAGGCGCCTCGCCCGTTTGTGTTGAAGCATGATGCAGCAGGGCTGCATCATGTCATCCCAGTAGAGGATCAAAGTGGCTCGCAAGACTCCTATCGAGCGCTACCGAAATATCGGTATTAGCGCTCACATCGACGCCGGCAAAACGACGACGACCGAGCGCATTCTGTTTTACACCGGTGTGAACCACAAGATCGGTGAAGTCCACGACGGCGCAGCCACGATGGACTGGATGGAGCAGGAACAGGAGCGTGGCATCACGATCACGTCCGCTGCTACCACGGCCTTCTGGAAGGGCATGGGCGGCAACTATCCGGAACACCGCATCAACATCATCGACACCCCGGGTCACGTCGACTTCACGATCGAAGTGGAGCGCTCGATGCGCGTGCTCGACGGCGCGTGCATGGTGTACTGCGCAGTGGGCGGCGTGCAGCCGCAGTCGGAAACGGTGTGGCGCCAGGCCAACAAGTACAAGGTTCCCCGTCTCGCGTTCGTCAACAAGATGGACCGTACCGGCGCGAACTTCTTCAAGGTCTACGACCAGCTCCGTCTGCGCCTGAAGGCGAACCCGGTTCCGGTCGTGGTGCCGATCGGCTCGGAAGAAAACTTCAAGGGCGTGGTCGACCTGATCAAGATGAAGGCGATCATTTGGGACGAAGCGTCCCAAGGCACGAAGTTCGACTACGTCGACATCCCGGCAGAGCTCGCCGAGACCTGCAAGGAATGGCGCGAAAAGATGGTCGAAGTGGCTGCTGAAGCCAACGAAGACCTGATGAACAAGTACCTGGAAGAAGGCGATCTGCCGGAAGCCGACATCGTCAAGGCGCTGCGCGACCGTACGATCGCGTGCGAAATCCAGCCGATGCTGTGCGGTACCGCGTTCAAGAACAAGGGCGTGCAGCGTATGCTCGACGCCGTGATCGACTTCCTGCCGTCGCCGGTCGACATCCCGCCGGTCAAGGGCGAGCTCGAAAACGGCGAAGCAGCGGAGCGCAAGGCGTCGGACGACGAGAAGTTCTCGTCGCTCGCGTTCAAGATCATGACCGACCCGTTCGTCGGCCAGCTGATCTTCTTCCGTGTGTACTCGGGCGTCGTCAATTCGGGCGACACGCTGCTGAACTCGACCAAGGGCAAGAAGGAGCGCCTCGGCCGTATTCTGCAGATGCACGCGAACCAGCGTGAAGAAATCAAGGAAGTCCGTGCGGGCGACATCGCCGCTGCGGTCGGCCTGAAGGAAGCGACCACGGGCGACACGCTGTGCGATCCGGCAAACCCGATCGTTCTCGAGCGCATGGTGTTCCCGGAGCCGGTGATTTCGCAGGCTGTCGAGCCGAAGACCAAGGCTGACCAGGAAAAGATGGGCCTCGCGCTGAACCGCCTGGCGCAGGAAGACCCGTCGTTCCGCGTGCAGACCGACGAAGAGTCGGGCCAGACCATCATTTCGGGCATGGGCGAGCTCCACCTCGAAATTCTGGTCGACCGGATGAAGCGTGAATTCGGCGTGGAAGCGACCGTCGGCAAGCCGCAGGTTGCATACCGCGAAACGATCCGTTCGACGGCGAAGGACGTCGACGGCAAGTTCGTCAAGCAGTCGGGTGGTCGCGGCCAGTACGGTCACGCGGTCATCACGCTCGAGCCGAACGAGCAGGGCAAGGGCTACGAGTTCTTCGACGAGATCAAGGGTGGTGTGATTCCGCGTGAATACATCCCGGCGGTCGACAAGGGTATCCAGGACACGCTGAAGTCGGGCGTGCTGGCTGGCTTCCCGGTCGTCGACGTGAAGGTTCACCTGACGTTCGGTTCCTACCACGACGTTGACTCGAACGAAAATGCGTTCCGCATGGCCGGTTCGATGGCGTTCAAGGAAGCGATGCGCAAGGCGAACCCGGTCGTCCTCGAGCCGATGATGGCTGTCGAAGTCGAGACGCCGGAAGACTACATGGGCAACGTCATGGGCGACCTGTCGGGTCGTCGCGGCATCGTCCAGGGCATGGAAGACATGGTTGGCGGCGGCAAGATCGTTCGCGCCGAAGTGCCGCTGTCGGAAATGTTCGGTTACTCGACGTCGCTGCGTTCGCTGACGCAAGGTCGTGCAACGTACACGATGGAGTTCAAGCACTACGCTGAAGCTCCGCGCAACGTTGCTGAAGCGATCATCAGCGCGAAGTCGAAGTAAATCTGCAGCTACCAACCGATATTTTTTGAAAGAAGAGAATCATGGCAAAAGAAAAGTTTGAGCGGACCAAGCCGCACGTCAACGTTGGAACGATCGGTCACGTTGACCACGGCAAGACGACGCTGACGGCAGCGATCACGACGGTGCTGACGAAGAAGTTCGGCGGCGAAGCGAAGGCCTACGACCAGATCGACGCGGCACCGGAAGAAAAGGCGCGCGGCATCACGATCAACACGGCACACGTCGAGTACGAAACGGCTAACCGCCACTACGCCCACGTCGACTGCCCGGGCCACGCTGACTATGTGAAGAACATGATCACGGGCGCAGCGCAGATGGACGGCGCGATCCTGGTTTGCTCGGCAGCAGACGGCCCGATGCCGCAAACGCGTGAGCACATCCTGCTGGCGCGTCAGGTTGGCGTTCCGTACATCATCGTGTTCCTGAACAAGTGCGACATGGTGGACGACGCTGAACTGCTCGAGCTGGTCGAGATGGAAGTTCGCGAACTCCTGTCGAAGTACGACTTCCCGGGCGACGACACGCCGATCGTGAAGGGTTCGGCGAAGCTGGCGCTGGAAGGCGACACGGGCGAGCTGGGCGAAGTGGCGATCATGAGCCTGGCAGACGCACTGGACACGTACATCCCGACGCCGGAGCGTGCAGTTGACGGCGCGTTCCTGATGCCGGTGGAAGACGTGTTCTCGATCTCGGGCCGCGGTACGGTGGTGACGGGTCGTGTCGAGCGCGGCATCGTGAAGGTCGGCGAAGAAATCGAAATCGTCGGTATCAAGCCGACGGTGAAGACGACCTGCACGGGCGTTGAAATGTTCCGCAAGCTGCTGGACCAAGGTCAGGCAGGCGACAACGTCGGTATCCTGCTGCGCGGCACGAAGCGTGAAGACGTGGAGCGTGGCCAGGTTCTGGCGAAGCCGGGTTCGATCACGCCGCACACGCACTTCACGGCTGAAGTGTACGTGCTGAGCAAGGACGAAGGCGGCCGTCACACGCCGTTCTTCAACAACTACCGTCCGCAGTTCTACTTCCGTACGACGGACGTGACGGGCTCGATCGAGCTGCCGAAGGACAAGGAAATGGTGATGCCGGGCGACAACGTGTCGATCACGGTGAAGCTGATCGCTCCGATCGCGATGGAAGAAGGTCTGCGCTTCGCAATCCGCGAAGGTGGCCGCACCGTCGGCGCCGGCGTCGTCGCCAAGATCATCGAGTAATATCGACGATCCGCGGATCCCTTCGGGGTCCGCGATTCCACGGTACGCAGTTGTATCGTCGAAACCGGGTGTCCAGTCTGATCTGGCGCCCGGTTTTGTCTTTGTGGCGCGTGTCGCGGTATTGACAAACGCCCACCACCGCTCCGAATTTTCGTGTAGAATCGCGGGCTTAGCAGTGGAAGTACCGTTCGGGACGTGTCGCCTCGCTCCCCGCAGGCAACATGTTTCGCGTTCTTTTAGTGTCCGGCGATGCAACATCGCCTCGCTCTTTTCAAGGAATCGTCATGCAGCAACAGAAAATCCGCATTCGCCTGAAGGCTTTCGACTACCGTTTGATCGATCAATCGGCTGCCGAGATCGTCGATACCGCGAAGCGGACTGGTGCAATCGTCCGCGGCCCGGTGCCGCTGCCGACGCGCATCCAGCGTTTTGACATCCTGCGTTCGCCGCACGTCAACAAGACGTCGCGCGATCAGCTCGAAATCCGTACCCACCAGCGCCTGATGGACATCGTCGATCCGACCGACAAGACGGTTGACGCGCTGATGAAGCTCGATCTGCCGGCTGGCGTCGACGTGGAAATCAAGCTGCAGTAAGGCTTTCAGCGCCAACCGGCTTGTCGGGTGGCGCTAAGTCTTTGATTGCTTGCGGAAATCGTGAAGTCGGGCTATAATGCTTGGCTTTTCGCGTATTCGCATAAAAAAGTTGGGCCTTGCGTGCCCGGCATTTTGTAAATCAGCCCCGACCAATCGCAGTCGGGAATGGAGAAAATGATGAGCCTTGGACTCGTAGGTCGCAAGGTTGGCATGACCCGTATCTTCACGGCTGAAGGGGATTCGATTCCCGTCACCGTGCTGGACGTGTCGGACAACCGCGTGACGCAGATCAAGACTGTTGAAACCGACGGCTACACGGCCGTGCAGGTTGCATTCGGCTCCCGCCGCGCATCGCGCGTGACGAAGCCGCTGGCAGGTCATCTCGCCAAAGCCGGTGTCGAAGCCGGTGAAATCCTCAAGGAATTCCGCATTGACGCGGCCAAGGCAGCCGAGCTGTCGAATGGCGCCGTCGTCGGTGCCGATCTTTTCGAAGTAGGCCAGAAGGTCGACGTGCAAGGCGTGTCGATCGGTAAGGGCTACGCCGGTACGATCAAGCGTTACAACTTCTCCTCCGGCCGTGCCACGCACGGTAACTCGCGCTCGCACAACGTGCCGGGCTCGATCGGTATGGCGCAGGATCCGGGTCGCGTTTTCCCGGGTAAGCGCATGACGGGTCACCTCGGTGACGTTACGGTGACGGTGCAGAACCTCGAAATCGCTCGTATCGACGCAGAGCGCAAGCTGCTGCTCGTCAAGGGCGCGATTCCGGGCGCGAAGGGCGGCAAGGTTTTCGTGACGCCGGCCGTCAAGACCAAGGGGGCGAAATAATGGAACTCAAGCTCCTGAACGAAAATGGTCAGGAAGGTGCAGTGGTCAACGCGTCGGACGTCGTGTTCGGTCGTGACTACAACGAAGCGCTGATCCACCAGGTCGTCGTCGCGTACCAGGCGAATGCTCGCCAGGGTAACCGCGCACAGAAGGACCGTGAGCAAGTCAAGCACACCACCAAGAAGCCGTGGCGTCAGAAGGGTACGGGCCGCGCTCGTGCCGGTATGTCGTCGAGCCCGCTGTGGCGTGGCGGTGGTCGCATCTTCCCGAACTCGCCGGAAGAAAACTTCTCGCACAAGGTCAACAAGAAGATGCATCGCGCAGGTCTCTGCTCGATCTTCTCGCAGCTGGCCCGTGAAGGCCGTCTGTCGGTCGTCGAGGACATCATCCTTGAAGCGCCGAAGACCAAGCTGCTGGCTGACAAATTCAAGACCATGGGTCTCGACTCCGTGCTGATCATTACGGATACGGTCGACGAGAACCTGTACCTGGCTTCGCGCAACCTGCCGCACGTGGCGATTGTCGAGCCGCGCTACGCTGACCCGCTGTCGCTGATCTACTTCAAGAAAGTGCTGGTCACGAAGGCTGCGGTCGCCCAGATCGAGGAGTTGCTGTCATGAGCGAGATTCGCAAAAACGATCATCGTTTGATGCAGGTCCTGCTCGCACCGGTGATCTCGGAAAAGGCGACGCTGGTTGCCGACAAGAACGAGCAAGTCGTGTTCGAAGTCGCACCGGATGCCACGAAGCAGGAAGTGAAGGCGGCTGTCGAGCTGCTGTTCAAGGTTGAAGTTGATTCGGTCAACGTGCTGGTCCAGAAGGGCAAGCAAAAGCGTTTCGGCCGTTCGATGGGTCGCCGCAAGGACGTGAAGAAGGCGTACGTTTGCCTGAAGCCCGGCCAGGAAATCAACTTTGAAGCGGAGGCCAAGTAATCATGGCAATCGTGAAAGTTAAACCGACTTCGCCGGGTCGCCGCGCGATGGTCAAGGTGGTCAACAAGAATCTGCACCAGGGCAAGCCGTTCGCGGCACTGCTCGACTCGCAGAGCTCGACCGCCGGCCGTAACAACAACGGCCGTATCACCACGCGTCACAAGGGTGGTGGTCACAAGCAGCACTATCGTATCGTCGATTTCCGTCGCACGAAGGATGGCATCCCGGCAAAGGTCGAGCGTCTCGAGTACGACCCGAACCGTAGCGCGAACATCGCGCTGGTGCTCTACGCAGACGGCGAGCGTCGCTACATCATCGCCCCGAAGGGCCTGACCGTCGGCCAACAGCTGATGTCGGGTTCGGAAGCGCCGATCCGTGCAGGCAACACGCTGCCGATCCGCAACATTCCGGTCGGTACGACGATCCACTGCATCGAGATGCTGCCGGGCAAGGGCGCGCAAATGGCGCGTTCGGCTGGCACGTCGGCCATGCTGCTGGCACGCGAAGGCGTCTACGCGCAGGTTCGTCTGCGTTCGGGCGAAATCCGCCGCGTGCACATCGAGTGCCGTGCAACGATCGGTGAAGTCGGCAACGAAGAGCATAGCCTGCGCCAGATCGGCAAGGCTGGCGCGAACCGCTGGCGCGGTATCCGCCCGACGGTGCGTGGCGTTGCGATGAACCCGGTTGATCACCCGCACGGTGGTGGTGAGGGCAAGACGGCTGCAGGTCGCGACCCGGTGAGCCCGTGGGGTACGCCGGCTAAGGGTTATCGCACCCGCAGCAACAAGCGCACGACGACGATGATCGTTCAGCGCCGTCACAAGCGTTAAGGAGTAGGCAATGGCACGTTCTGTAAAAAAAGGTCCGTTCTGCGACGCCCATTTGCTGAAGAAAGTTGAGGCGGCTGCAGCTTCGCGCGACAAAAAGCCGATCAAGACCTGGTCGCGTCGCTCGACGATTCTGCCGGATTTCATCGGCCTGACGATCGCTGTTCACAACGGCCGTCAACACGTTCCGGTGTACATCTCGGAAAACATGGTCGGCCACAAGCTTGGCGAGTTCGCACTGACCCGTACGTTCAAGGGTCACGCGGCCGACAAGAAGGCCAAGAAATAAGGGGCAATCAAGATGGAAGTGAAAGCAATTCATCGCGGTGCCCGCATCTCGGCGCAAAAAACGCGCCTTGTGGCTGACCAGATCCGCGGTTTGCCGGTCGACAAGGCGCTGAACGTCCTGACGTTCTCGCCGAAGAAGGCGGCTGGCATCGTGAAGAAGGTTGTGCTGTCGGCAATCGCGAATGCGGAGCACAACGAAGGCGCTGATATCGACGAGCTCAAGATCAAGAGCATCTACGTCGACAAGGCTGCATCGCTCAAGCGTTTCACCGCGCGCGCCAAGGGCCGCGGTAACCGCATCGAGAAGCAATCCTGTCACATCACTGTGACGGTCGGGAATTAAGGAGCCATACGATGGGACAGAAAATTCATCCGACTGGCTTCCGCCTGGCTGTCAGCCGCAATTGGGCTTCGCGTTGGTACGCGAACAACAACAATTTCGCGGCGATGCTGCAGGAAGACATCGGTGTTCGTGAGTACCTGAAGAAGAAGCTGAAGAACGCTTCGGTCGGTCGGGTCGTCATCGAGCGTCCGGCAAAGAACGCGCGCATCACGATTTACAGCTCGCGTCCGGGCGTCGTCATCGGCAAGAAGGGCGAGGATATCGAACAGCTGAAGACGGAACTGCAACGCCGCATGGGCGTGCCGGTTCACGTCAACATCGAAGAGATCCGCAAGCCGGAAACCGATGCGCAACTGATCGCTGACTCGATCACGCAACAGCTCGAGCGCCGGATCATGTTCCGTCGCGCGATGAAGCGTGCGATGCAGAACGCGATGCGTCTGGGTGCCCAAGGCATCAAGATCATGAGCGCAGGCCGTCTGAACGGTATCGAAATCGCTCGTACGGAGTGGTATCGCGAAGGTCGCGTGCCGCTTCACACGCTGCGTGCCGATATCGACTACGCGACTTCGGAAGCGAAGACGACCTACGGCATCATCGGTGTCAAGGTGTGGGTATACAAGGGCGACACGCTCGGCCGCAACGATGCGCCGGTGGTCGAAGAAGTAGCCGAAGACAAGCGTCCGCGTCGCAATGCGCGTCCGGGCGACCGTCGTCCGCGCCGTGACGGCGAAGGCGGCGCTCCGGGTGCTCGCCGTGGCGCACCGCGCCGTGGCGCCGGCAAGCCCGAAGACGGCAAGACTGGAGAATAACGATGCTGCAACCGAAACGCAGAAAGTATCGTAAAGAGCAGAAGGGTCGTAACACCGGCAAGGCGACGCGCGGCAACGCAGTGTCGTTCGGTGATTTCGGCCTGAAGGCGATCGGTCGCGGTCGTTTGACCGCACGTCAAATTGAAGCGGCGCGTCGTGCAATGACGCGTCACATCAAGCGTGGCGGTCGTATCTGGATCCGGATCTTCCCGGACAAGCCGATTTCGCAGAAGCCGGCCGAAGTGCGTATGGGTAACGGTAAGGGTAACCCGGAGTACTACGTCGCCGAGATCCAGCCGGGCAAGATGCTCTATGAAATGGACGGCGTAACCGAAGAACTGGCACGCGAAGCGTTCCGTCTGGCTGCAGCCAAGCTGCCGCTGAAGACGGCATTCATCGTGCGCCAGCTCGGCGCCTAAGGAGAAAACATGAAGGCTTCCGAACTTCTCCAGAAAGACCAGGCCGCGCTCAACAAGGAGCTGGCGGACCTGCTGAAGGCGCAATTCGGCCTGCGCATGCAACTCGCGACCCAGCAGCTCACGAACACGAGCCAGCTGAAGAAGGTTCGTCGCGACATCGCACGTGTGCGGACCGTCATGACTCAGAAGGCGAACCAGAAATGAACGATAGCGTGAAAACCTCGCTGAAGCGGACGCTGGTCGGTCGGGTCGTCAGCAACAAGATGGACAAGACCGTCACCGTGCTGATCGAGCACCGCGTCAAGCACCCGATCTACGGCAAGTATGTCGTGCGCTCGAAGAAGTACCACGCGCATGATGAAGCGAACACCTGCAACGAAGGCGATCTCGTCGAAATCCAGGAAACCCGTCCTGTTTCGAAGACGAAGGCCTGGACGGTGTCGCGCCTCGTCGAAGCGGCTCGCGTGATCTAAGCGGGTCCGTGCAGTAGGCAGTAACAGGCACTTCTCCACGAAGTGCTTGAAATCGCAAAGTTTTTGCTTGCGTGACCAGGATTATTTGTTATAATCCTGGTCTTCCCTCTTTATGGGAGCCCCGTCGCGGGCGAAGTTGGTGGGGGAAGCGGACTGGCGCCAGCCTGTCCGAAAGATTCACCGAATTGCGATGGCGGGTTTCGTTTGCCGTCGCTGCTGTTCCAACCCAAGCAGCCGATTGGCTGACGGGACCAAGACTGACCGAATGCATCATGGTGGTGCATCCGGATTAAGTTGGGAAAGACAAACCATGATCCAGACCGAATCTCGGCTCGAAGTAGCCGACAACACGGGTGCGCGTGAAGTCATGTGCATCAAGGTGCTCGGCGGCTCGAAGCGTCGTTATGCCGGCATTGGCGACATCATCAAGGTGACCGTCAAAGAAGCAACGCCGCGCGGGCGCGTGAAGAAAGGCGAAATCTACAACGCCGTGGTGGTCCGCACCGCCAAGGGTGTTCGCCGTCAAGACGGCTCGCTGATCAAGTTCGACGGCAACGCCGCTGTGCTTTTGAATAACAAGCTTGAGCCGATCGGCACCCGCATCTTCGGGCCGGTGACGCGTGAGCTGCGTAGCGAACGATTCATGAAGATCGTTTCGCTGGCGCCGGAAGTGCTGTAAGGAGTCGCAATGAACAAGATTCGCAAAGGTGACGAAGTTATCGTCGTCACTGGTAAGGACAAGGGCAAGCGCGGCGTCGTGCTGGCTGTCGGTGCTGAACATGTGACGGTTGAAGGTATCAACCTCGTCAAGAAGCATGTGAAGCCGAACCCGATGAAGGGTACGACGGGCGGCGTGGAAGCGAAGACGATGCCCCTGCATATTTCGAACGTCGCACTGGTCGACGCGAATGGCAAGGCGTCGCGTGTTGGCATCAAGGTCGAGGAAGGCAAGAAAGTTCGCTTCCTGAAGACGACCGGTGCCGTACTGAGCGCCTGACGCAGCGGAGTAAAAAATGGCTCGTTTTCAAGAGTTTTACAAAGAAAAGGTTGTGCCCGGCCTGATCGAGAAGTTCGGTTACAAGTCGGTCATGGAAGTGCCGCGCATCACCAAGATCACGCTGAACATGGGTCTTGGCGAAGCGATCGCTGACAAGAAGATCATCGAGAACGCCGTTGGCGACCTCACGAAGATCGCCGGCCAGAAGCCGGTCGTCACGAAGGCACGCAAGGCAATCGCAGGCTTCAAGATCCGCCAGGGCTATCCGATTGGCGCGATGGTGACGCTGCGCGGCCGTGCGATGTACGAATTCCTCGACCGTTTCGTGACCGTCGCCCTGCCCCGCGTGCGTGACTTCCGCGGCGTGTCGGGTCGTGCTTTCGATGGCCGTGGCAACTACAACATCGGTGTGAAAGAGCAGATCATTTTCCCCGAAATCGACTACGACAAGATCGACGCACTGCGTGGGCTGAACATCAGCATCACGACGACTGCGAAGACCGACGACGAAGCAAAGGCTCTGCTCGCCAGCTTCAAGTTCCCGTTCAGAAACTGAGGTTACCGTGGCTAAACTGGCACTGATCGAACGTGAAAAGAAGCGCGCCCGCCTGGTCGCGAAGTTCGCAGCAAAGCGCGAAGCGCTGAAGGCGATCGTCGAAGACCAAAGCAAGTCGGAAGAAGAGCGCTACGAAGCACGCCTGGAGCTGCAGCAACTGCCCCGCAACGCAAACCCGACCCGCCAGCGTAACCGCTGCGCGATCACGGGCCGTCCGCGTGGCACGTTCCGTAAATTCGGCCTCGCGCGTAACAAGATTCGTGAAATCGCATTCCGTGGCGAGATTCCTGGCCTGACCAAGGCGAGCTGGTAATAGGAGAAACGTAAATGAGCATGAGTGATCCTATCGCCGATATGCTGACTCGCATCCGCAACGCGCAGATGGTCGAGAAGGTATCGGTCGCGATGCCCTCGTCGAAGGTCAAGGTTGCAATCGCGCAAGTCCTGAAGGACGAAGGCTATATCGACGATTTCGCCGTCAAGGCGGAAGGTGCGAAGTCCGAACTGAATATCGCGCTGAAGTACTACGCAGGTCGCCCGGTCATCGAACGCCTCGAGCGCGTGTCGAAGCCTGGTCTGCGCGTGTACCGCGGCCGCAACGACATTCCCCAGGTCATGAACGGCCTGGGCGTGGCAATCGTGTCGACGCCGAAGGGCGTGATGACCGACCGCAAGGCGCGCGCTACCGGCGTCGGCGGCGAAGTCATCTGCTACGTCGCTTAAAGCCGAGGAGAGAGAAACATGTCTCGAGTAGGTAAAAGCCCGATCGCGCTGCAAGGCGCGGAAGTCAAGCTGGCCGACGGTGCAATCACCGTCAAGGGCCCGCTGGGCACCATCACGCAAGCGATCAATCCGCTCGTGAACGTGGCGAACAACGACGGCACGCTGAATCTGTCGCCGGTCGACGAAAGCCGCGAAGCAAATGCACTGTCGGGCACGATGCGCGCGATCATCGCGAATGCCGTGCACGGCGTGACCAAGGGTTTCGAGCGCAAGCTGACGCTGGTTGGCGTCGGTTATCGTGCGCAGGCGCAAGGCGACAAGCTGAACCTGTCGCTGGGTTTCTCGCACCCGGTGGTGCACCAGATGCCGGAAGGCGTCAAGGCTGAAACCCCGACGCAAACCGAAATCGTGATCAAGGGGATCAACAAGCAACAAGTCGGTCAAGTAGCTGCGGAAGTTCGCGGTTACCGTCCGCCGGAGCCCTACAAGGGCAAGGGCGTGCGCTATTCCGACGAGGTTGTGATCCTCAAAGAAACGAAGAAGAAGTAAGGGTGCGCAATCATGGATAAGACTCAATCTCGCCTGCGCCGCGCTCGCCAGACGCGTATCAAGATCGCTGAGCTGCAGGTCGCGCGTCTCGCCGTGCATCGCACGAACACGCACATCTACGCTCAAGTGTTCTCGCCGTGCGGCACCAAGGTGCTCGCCAGCGCGTCGACGCTCGAAGCAGAAGTGCGCGCCGAACTGGCCGACAAGTCGGGCAAGGGTGGCAACGTTAATGCTGCGACGCTGATCGGCAAGCGTATTGCCGAGAAGGCAAAGGCCGCCGGCATCGAATCCGTCGCCTTCGACCGCTCGGGCTTCCGCTACCATGGCCGCGTCAAGGCGCTGGCTGAGGCAGCTCGCGAAGCTGGGCTCAAGTTCTAAGGAAGGAATTCGTCATGGCAAAGATGCAAGCGAAAGTTCAGGCTGACGAGCGCGACGACGGCCTTCGCGAAAAGATGATTTCGGTCAACCGCGTGACCAAGGTCGTGAAGGGTGGCCGTATTCTCGGCTTCGCCGCACTGACCGTGGTTGGCGACGGCGATGGCCGCATCGGTATGGGCAAGGGCAAGGCGAAGGAAGTGCCGGTCGCTGTCCAGAAGGCAATGGAACAAGCTCGCCGCAACATGTTCAAGGTGCCGCTCAAGAACGGCACGCTGCAGCACGAAGTGCACGGCAAGCATGGCGCATCCGCTGTCCTCCTCGCTCCGGCGAAGGCAGGTACGGGTGTGATCGCCGGCGGCCCGATGCGCGCAGTGTTCGACGTGATGGGCGTTCAGAACGTCGTGGCGAAGAGCCACGGTTCGACGAACCCGTACAACCTCGTTCGCGCCACGCTGGACGGTCTGCGCAAGCAGTCGACCCCGGCAGACATCGCGGCGAAGCGCGGCAAGTCCGTCGAAGATATTTTGGGCTAAGCCCGGGTGGTCACCATGTCTGAAAAAACTGTCAAGGTTCAGCTCGTTAAGAGCCTGATCGGGACCCGCGAATCGCACCGCGCGACCGTGCGTGGCCTGGGCCTGCGCCGACTCAACTCGGTTAGCGAGCTGCAGGACACGCCGGCGGTCCGCGGCATGATCAACAAGGTCTCGTACCTCGTTAAGGTCATCGCGTAAGCGGCCCTACGGATCAAGGAGTTGATATGGAATTGAATAACCTGAAGCCGGCCGCTGGCGCCAAGCACGCCAAGCGTCGCGTCGGCCGTGGCATCGGTTCGGGCCTCGGCAAGACGGCTGGCCGTGGTCACAAGGGTCAGAAATCGCGTTCGGGCGGCTTCCACAAAGTCGGTTTCGAAGGCGGTCAGATGCCGCTGCAACGTCGTCTGCCGAAGCGCGGTTTCACGTCGCTGACGAAGGAATTCGTCGGTGAAGTGCGCCTGGGCGACCTCGAGAAGCTGCCGGTCGATGAGATCGATCTGCTCGCACTGAAGCAAGCCGGCCTGGTCGGCGAGCTGACGAAGAGCGCAAAGATCATCGCGACGGGCGAACTGAAGCGCAAGATCGTCGTGAAGGGTCTCGGTGCCACCAAGGGTGCGCGCGCTGCGATCGAAGCGGCTGGCGGTTCGTTCGCCGAGTGACACGCGTAGCGCGTCGTTACTTGCATTCATCGGAGAAGGTACTTGGCTAACAGCCCGAGTCTTGCAAAACCCGGTCGAAGCACGGCGAAATTCGGCGATCTGCGTCGGCGAGCGATGTTCCTGCTCCTGGCGCTGATCGTCTATCGCATCGGCGCGCACATCCCCGTGCCGGGCATCGATCCGGATCAACTGGCGAAGCTGTTCCAGAGCCAGGCGGGCGGCATCCTGGGCATGTTCAACATGTTCTCGGGTGGTGCGCTTTCCCGCTTCACGATCTTTGCGCTGGGGATCATGCCGTACATCTCGGCGTCGATCATCATGCAGTTGCTGGCGATCGTCTCGCCGCAGCTCGAGGCGCTGAAGAAGGAAGGGCAGGCAGGGCAACGGAAGATCACGCAGTACACGCGGTATTTCACCGTGGTGCTCGCGACCTTCCAGGCGTTCGGTATCGCGGCTGCGCTGGAAAACCAGCCTGGCCTCGTGATCGACCCCGGCATGCTGTTCCGACTGACGACGGTTGTGACGTTGGTTACCGGCACGATGTTCCTGATGTGGCTGGGTGAGCAGATCACCGAGCGTGGTCTGGGCAACGGCATCTCGATCATCATCTTCGGCGGGATCGCAGCAGGGTTCCCGAATGCCGTCGGTGGGCTGTTCGAGCTGGTGCGTACGGGTTCGATGAGCATCATTTCGGCGATCATCATCGTCGTTCTGATTGCCGCGGTGACTTACCTGGTCGTGTTCATCGAACGCGGTCAGCGCAAGATCCTCGTGAACTACGCGAAGCGCCAGGTCGGCAACAAGATCTACGGTGGACAGTCGTCGCACTTGCCGCTGAAGCTGAACATGTCGGGCGTGATTCCGCCGATCTTCGCATCGTCGATCATCCTGTTTCCGGCCACGATTCTCGGCTGGTTCAGCACGGGTCAGCCGACGGGGAGCTGGATCTCCAACACGTTGCATAACGTCGCGGAGGCGCTGAAACCGGGTCAGCCGGTCTATGTGCTGCTGTACACGCTGGCAATCGTGTTTTTCTGCTTTTTCTACACCGCACTGGTGTTCAACAGCAGGGAAACCGCGGACAACCTGAAGAAGAGCGGCGCGTTTGTTCCGGGTATTCGTCCGGGCGATCAGACCGCACGATACATCGACCGCATCCTCACGCGTCTGACGCTGGCTGGTGCGATCTACATCGTCTTCGTGTGTCTGCTGCCGGAATTCCTGGTGCTGCGCTGGAACGTGCCGTTTTATTTTGGTGGAACGTCGCTGCTGATCATTGTCGTCGTCACGATGGACTTCATGGCGCAGGTGCAGTCGTACGTTATGTCGCAACAGTATGAGTCGCTGCTCAAGAAGGCAAACTTCAAGGGCGGCAACATCCCAATGCGTTAATTCAGGACTATGGCCAAAGACGATGTAATCCAGATGCAGGGTGAGGTGATTGAAAACCTTCCGAATGCTACCTTCCGCGTGAAGCTGGAAAACGGCCATGTCGTGTTGGGGCATATCTCCGGGAAGATGCGGATGCACTACATCCGCATCCTGCCGGGCGACAAGGTCACGGTTGAATTGACGCCTTACGATCTGTCTCGTGCGCGGATCGTGTTCCGGGCGAAGTGATTTGAAAAAAGGGTATTATCATGAAAGTGATGGCATCGGTTAAGCGCATTTGCCGCAATTGCAAGATCATCAAGCGCAAAGGCGTCGTTCGCGTGATCTGCAGCTCGGATCCGCGCCACAAGCAGCGCCAAGGCTGACCGCGCGTTTGTTTGCGCTTTTTGTTTGAGGAAAAACAATGGCTCGTATCGCAGGGGTTAACATCCCGAATCACCAGCATACCGAGATCGGCCTGACGGCAATCTTCGGTATCGGCCGCACGCGCTCGCGCAGCATCTGCTCGGCAGCTGGCGTGGAATTCTCGAAGAAGGTCAAGGACCTGACCGACGCAGACCTCGAAAAGCTGCGTGAAGAAGTGGGCAAGTTCATCGTCGAAGGCGATCTGCGCCGTGAAGTGACGATGAACATCAAGCGCCTGATGGACCTCGGTTGCTACCGTGGTGTCCGTCATCGCAAGGGCCTGCCGATGCGCGGTCAGCGTACGCGTACGAACGCACGTACCCGCAAGGGCCCGCGTCGTGCAGCGCAAGCGCTGAAGAAGTAAGCGGAACTGACAGTTACAGGAAAACGTAATGGCTAAGGCTTCGAATACCGCGGCGCAACGCGTTCGCAAGAAGGTTAAGAAGAACGTCGCTGAAGGCGTGGTGCACGTTCACGCGTCGTTCAACAACACGATCATCACGATCACCGATCGCCAGGGCAATGCACTGGCATGGGCGACGTCGGGCGGCCAGGGCTTCAAGGGCTCGCGGAAGTCGACGCCGTTCGCTGCTCAGGTTGCTGCTGAGTCGGCCGGTCGCGTGGCGATGGAATACGGCGTGAAGAATCTGGAAGTGCGGATCAAGGGCCCTGGCCCGGGTCGTGAGTCGGCGGTGCGCGCACTGCATGGCCTCGGCATCAAGATCACCGCGATTTCGGATGTCACCCCGATTCCGCACAACGGCTGCCGTCCGCCGAAGCGCCGTCGTATCTAAGAATGCTGCTGGCACGTTCGTGCTGGCGCATTTGCCTGTCGCCGCGTAGCGTCGACGGGCGTTGCTTTTTTGATTGACTAAGCCCACCGTTCGCCCCAAAGGGCGCGAACTAGCGCGGATTGCGATCCGCGTGACTGATTGATAAAGGAATGCAACGTGGCACGTTATATCGGCCCCAAGGCCAAGCTGTCCCGCCGTGAAGGCACCGACCTGTTCCTGAAGAGCGCGCGCCGCTCGCTCGCCGACAAGTGCAAGCTCGACAGCAAGCCGGGTCAGCACGGCCGTACCTCGGGCGCACGCACGTCCGACTATGGTACGCAGCTGCGCGAAAAGCAGAAGGTCAAGCGTATTTACGGCGTGCTGGAGCGTCAGTTCCGCCGCTACTTCGCTGAAGCCGACCGCCGCAAGGGCAACACGGGTGAGAACCTGCTGCAACTGCTCGAGTCGCGTCTCGACAACGTCGTGTATCGCATGGGCTTCGGCTCGACCCGCGCTGAAGCGCGTCAGCTCGTGAGCCACAAGTCGATCACCGTGAACGGCGTCGTCGCGAACGTGCCGTCGCAGCAAGTGAAGGCGGGTGACGTCGTCGCGATCCGCGAAAAGGCGAAGAAGCAGGCGCGTATCGTCGAAGCGCTGTCGCTGGCCGAGCAAGGCGGCATGCCGAGCTGGGTTGCAGTCGATGCGAAGAAGTTCGAAGGCACGTTCAAGCAAATGCCGGAACGCGCTGACATCGCAGGCGACATCAACGAAAGCCTGATCGTCGAATTGTATTCGCGTTAATCCGATTGACGGCCGAGGCACCCCGATTGCGTTTCGCAAGGGGGGGCCTCGGCTGTTTATTTTCTGGTTGTTACCGGTCAGCCTTATCGGTGTAACGAGCCGAGGGTATTGAAAAGGAAAGCCCATGCAAACCAGTTTGCTGAAACCCAAGATCATCGCCGTGGAATCGCTTGGCGAGAACCACGCGAGGGTGGTCATGGAACCGTTCGAACGCGGTTACGGCCACACCTTGGGCAATGCGCTTCGCCGCGTGCTGCTGTCGTCGATGGTTGGCTACGCGCCGACCGAAGTCACGATCGCGGGCGTGGTGCACGAGTACTCGACGCTTGATGGCGTGCAAGAGGACGTCGTCAACCTGCTGCTGAACCTGAAGGGTGTGGTGTTCAAGCTGCACAACCGTGACGAAGTGACGGTTACCCTGCGCAAGGAAGGCGAAGGCGTCGTGACGGCCGGCGATATCGAGCTGGCGCACGATTGCGAAGTCATCAACCCGAATCACGTGATCGCACACCTGTCGAAGGGCGGCAAGCTCGACGTTCAGATCAAGATCGAAAAGGGTCGCGGCTACGTGCCCGGCAACGTCCGTCGCTACGGCGAAGACACGGCCAAGATCATCGGCCGCATCGTCCTCGACGCATCGTTCTCGCCGGTTCGCCGCGTGAGCTATGCCGTTGAAAGCGCACGTGTCGAGCAGCGTACCGACCTCGACAAGCTCGTGATGAACATCGAGACGAGCGGCGTGATCACCCCGGAAGAGGCGATCCGTCAATCGGCCCGCATCCTGGTCGACCAGCTGTCGGTGTTCGCGGCACTGGAAGGCACGGAAACGGCTGCCGAAGCACCGTCGCGCGCGCCGCAGATCGATCCGATCCTGCTGCGTCCGGTGGATGATCTCGAGTTGACGGTTCGTTCGGCGAACTGTCTGAAGGCCGAGAACATCTACTACATCGGCGACCTGATCCAGCGCACGGAAAACGAGCTGCTGAAGACGCCGAACCTCGGTCGCAAGTCGCTCAACGAGATCAAGGAAGTGCTCGCTTCGCGCGGTCTCACGCTGGGCATGAAGCTCGAAAACTGGCCGCCGGCTGGTCTCGACAAGTAAGCCCGGTTGTTGCTGTAGTTGGCAAAGATGCGGATTTTCCTTTAAAATCCGCATCTTGCTTTTTTCGTTACCGGCCCGTGCACCCCTGCGGTGCGATAGAAGAGCTGGATCAAAACTTTGAATCAAGGAAACTGAAATGCGCCATCGTCATGGTCTGCGGAAACTGAACCGCACGAGCAGCCACCGTCTGGCTATGCTCCGTAACATGTCCAACTCGCTGATCGAGCACGAAGTCATCAAGACGACGCTGCCGAAGGCGAAGGAACTCCGTAAAGTCGTCGAGCCGCTGATCACGCTCGGCAAGAAGCCGTCGCTGGCAAACCGTCGCCTGGCGTTCAACCGCCTGCGCGATCGTGACTCGGTGGCGAAGCTGTTCGACGTGCTCGGTCCGCGTTTCGCGAACCGTCCGGGCGGCTATCTGCGCGTGCTGAAGTTCGGCTTCCGCGTCGGCGACAACGCACCGATGGCACTGGTCGAGCTGCTCGATCGTCCGGAAGTCGACGAAACGGAAAACGTGCAAGAAGCTGAGTAAGCTTCCCGTACGCAGCAGTATCTGAAAGGGGCCGAGCAATTGCTTGGCCCTTTTTGTTTTTGGCGGCCGACCCGCTGCGATCGATTGTCGCAGCCCTGTGCCGGCAGCGTCGCGCGCGCTGCGCTACGATACGGGACGGTCGGCGCGGGTACTCGCGCGATCGGGGGCGGCGAAAGCCGGTAAACCAGCCAGGAGGGCGTATGGTGGTGGTGTTGATGCTGACGACGGTGCCGGATGCGGCGACGGCCGTAGCGCTCGCCGACGGTGCGCTCGACGCGCGGCTGGCCGCCTGCGTGTCGGAGCTCGGTGCGATCAAGTCGCGCTATCACTGGCAGGGGAAGGTCGAAACGGCCGACGAGATCCAGTTGCTGTTCAAGACGAGCCCCGTGCGCTCGCTCGAACTGGAGCGATTTATTCTCGCGCATCATCCGTACGAAACGCCGGAAATCGTCTCGTGGCAGGCGACGGCCTCGGTCGGGTACGGCCAGTGGGTGACCAGCGAAACTCAACGTCTATTTCATGTTTAACGGTATGGCGCTTTCCGTGCGCATGCGCGCACCGCGATTCCTCGCGATCCTGTTGTCGTTCTTTTTCGCGCTGGGCTGCCTGTCGGTCGCGCGCGCGGCCGACGATTTTCTCGATCCGTCGGTGGCGTTCAAGTTCAGCGCGAGCGAATCGCCGGGGCAGGTGGACGTCCGCTTCAAGGTCGCCAACGGCTACTACCTGTACCGCGAGCGGTTCGCGTTCGCGGTGAAGAGCGGGCAGGCGACGCTCGGCGACCCGACATTCCCGCCCGGACACGTGAAGTTCGACCAGACGTTCCAGAAGGAAGTCGAGACCTATCGCGACGAAGTCGTGATTCACGTGCCGGTCAAGCAGGCTGCGGGGCCGTTCGAGCTCGCGGTGACGTCGCAGGGGTGTGCCGACGAAGGGATCTGCTATCCGCCCGCCGAGCATGTCGTGAAGGTCGATGGCGCGGCGCTGGGTGCGACCGCGCCGGCCGGTGGCGCGACGGCTTCGGGCAGCTGGTTCGACAAGGTCACGAGCGCGGATTTCGCGCAGTCGCTGCTCGAGGGGCACGGCTTCTTCACGATCGTCGCGCTGTATTTCGTCGCGGGCGTCGTGCTGAGTCTGCTGCCCTGCTCGTATCCGATGATTCCGATCGTGTCCGCGATCATCATCGGTCAGGGCACGCGCGCGACGCATGCGCGCGGTTTTGCGCTGTCGCTCACCTACGTGGTCGGCATGGCGCTCGTTTATACGGTGCTCGGCATCGCTGCGGCGCTGGTCGGCCAGAGCCTCGGTGCGTGGCTGCAGAACCCGTGGGTGCTCGGCGCGTTCGGCCTGCTTCTCACCGCCTTCGCGGTATCGCTGATTTCGGGCAAGGACATCGCGCTGCCCGAGCGCTGGCAGAACGGCGCGGCCGAAGCATCGAGCGCGCGCCAGGGCGGCCACTTCATCGCCGTCGCCGCGATGGGGGCGTTGTCGGCGCTGGTCGTCGGCGCATGCATGACGGCGCCGCTGTTTGCGGTGCTCGCGTTCATCGCGCATACCGGCAATGCGTTGCTCGGCGGCGCCGCGCTGTTCGCGATGGGGCTGGGGCTCGGCGTGCCGCTGCTCGTGGTCGGCATCGGTGCGGGTACGGTGCTGCCGCGCGCGGGCGCATGGATGGACAGCGTCAAGGTGTTCTTCGGCATCGTGCTGCTCGCCGCCGCGCTATGGATCGTGTGGCCGGTGCTCGCGGGCGGCCTGAAGATGGTCCTCGCCGCGTTGTGGCTGCTGGTTGCTGCCGCGGCACTCGGCCTGTTCACGCCGCATGCCGGCGCCGCGTCGATCTGGCGCCGCCTCGGCCGCGGTCTCGGTGCGGCGCTCGCGATCTGGGCTGCGACGCTGCTCGTCGGTCTCGCGGCCGGTTCCAACGACCCCGTGAAGCCGCTGGCCGTCCTCGCGGCGCGCACGGTTGCATCGGGCGATGCGCCGGCAGCCGCGCAACAGGGGCCGGCGTTCGCGTCGGTGCGCTCCAGTGGCGAGCTCGACACGCTGCTGAAGACCTCGGGCCGCCCCGTGATGCTCGATTTCTACGCCGACTGGTGCGTGAGCTGCAAGGAGATGGAGCATCTGACGTTCACGGATTCGCGTGTGCAGGCGCGGCTTGCGCAACTTCATCTGGTGCGTGCGGACGTTACCGCGAACAATCCGGACGACCAGGCGCTGCTCAAGCGCTTCAACCTGTTCGGGCCGCCGGGCATCATCTTCTTCGATCGCAACGGCCACGAAATCGGCCGCGTGGTCGGCTATCAGGCGGCCGAGACGTTTCTGCGCAGCCTTGATCGCGCAGCGGTACCGACGGTGTAACGCGCTCGTCCGCGTGCACAGGCGACCTTTGCGTCGACCGGACTGCAAATGAAAACGGCGGGACACCGAAGTGTCCCGCCGTTTTCATTGTGCCTGCCGGCGCGCGGCTTAGCGCTGCGCTTTCAGCAGACGCGCGGCATCGAGCGCGAAGTACGTGAGCACGCCGTCGGCGCCCGCGCGCTTGAACGCGAGCAGCGATTCGAGCACGACCTTGTCGTGGTCGAGCCAGCCGTTCATCGCGGCGGCCTTCAGCATCGCGTATTCACCGCTCACCTGATACACGTAGGTCGGGAAGCGGAACTCGTCCTTCACGCGGCGCACGATGTCGAGATACGGCATGCCGGGCTTGACCATCACCATGTCGGCGCCTTCGTCGATGTCGAGGCGGACTTCGCGCAGCGCTTCGTCGCTGTTCGCCGGGTCCATCTGGTAGGTCATCTTGTTGCCCTTGCCCAGGTTGGACGCCGAGCCGACCGCGTCGCGGAACGGGCCGTAGAACGCCGACGCGAACTTGGCCGAGTAGGCCATGATGCGCGTATGGATGTGGCCGTCGCTTTCCAGCATTTCGCGGACCGCGCCGATGCGGCCGTCCATCATGTCGGACGGCGCGACGATGTCGACACCGGCTTCCGCCTGCGCGCGCGCCTGGTCGACCAGGATCTCGATCGTGTCGTCGTTGATCACGTAGCCGTTTTCGTCGAGCACGCCGTCCTGGCCGTGGCTCGTGTACGGATCGAGCGCGACGTCGGTCAGCACGCCGAGTTCGGGGAAGCGCTTCTTCAACTCGCGCACCGCGCGCGGGATCAGGCCTTCCGGATTGGCCGCTTCGCGACCGTCGGGCGTTTTCAGCGACGGCTCGATGGCCGGGAACAGCGACAGCACGGGCACGCCGAGTTCGACGCACTGCTCGGCGACCTGCATCAGCAGATCGACCGACACGCGTTCGACGCCGGGCATCGACGGTATGGGCTGGCGTTCGTTGGTGCCTTCGACGACGAACACCGGATAGATCAGGTCGTCGGTGGTCAGGCGGTTTTCGCGCATCAGGCGGCGGGAGAAGTCGTCGCGGCGCATCCGGCGCGGACGATGAAGCGGATGGAAGCTCATGGCGATTTGGCAGAAATCAGGGCAAGAAGGACCTTACGGAACCCTTAGGTCATTTTCGAGACCGTTGGTATATGATAGCGATCGAGCGGCACGCGTCGCGTGCAGCTCCCCGCTTCTCCTCCCTGAGCGGGTGCCTGTCGTTATTCGATTAGGCTGTTTGACCCGCCGTTCGACGGCGGGTTTTTTTATGAGCCGGCCGAATCCGCAGGTGCCGTCAGGTGCGCACAGCCAATCCTGGCCGCGCGTTGCCCGCTCATTGTGCTACAGGCTCGCTTTTTTCGTCGGCGACGGACGGCCGCACCCAGCTCTCGATCAGTTCGTGCGCCTCGTCGAGCCCGGTGCGCTTCAGCGCCGAGAACAGCTGGACGGTCAGCTTGCCCTTCACGCCCTGGTCGCGGTACGCGTCGAGCCCCTTTTGCGTGTTGCGCAGCGCATTGATGCTTTCCTGCCGCGTCAATTTGTCGCACTTCGTCAGCAGCGTGTGGATCGGCTTGCCGGTCGGCACGAACCACTCGATCATCCGGCGGTCGAGGTCGGTCAGCGGGCGGCGCGAATCCATCATCAGGATCAGGCCGCACAGCTGCGAACGGGTCGCGAGGTACGACGACAGCAGCATTTCCCAGTGGGCCTTCGCGGCTCCCGGCACTTCCGCGTAGCCATAGCCGGGCAGGTCGACGAGGTTCGCGACGGGCTCGGCGGCCGGGCCGACGGAGAAGTAGTTGATGTGCTGCGTGCGGCCGGGCGTCTTCGACGCGAAGGCGAGCCTCTTCTGGTTGCACAGCACGTTGATCGCCGTCGATTTGCCGGCATTCGAGCGGCCCGCGAACGCGATTTCCGGCTGGACCGTCGGCGGCAGGTCGCGCAGATGATTGACGGTCGTATAGAAGCGGGCTTGATGGAGCAAAAAGGCCATGGGGAACCGGTGGGACGGGGCGGCGCGAGCCGCTGGGGTGGAGGCGGGGTAGCCCCGATAGGCGCGGGAGCTTTCAGCGCGATATTGTACAATACGCCGGTTTTGCCGAAGAGTTGCGGGCGCCTGCCTCGCGCTTTTATGTAGCTTCTGCGGTAGACTGGTCGACGTCGTTTTTTGCAGAACCTCAAATTCCCACAAGACGAAACAGGGTGTGCGAATGAATCGACTGTGCAAGTCTCTGATGGTGCTTCAGGTTGCAGCAGGGTTCGTAGGTTTCGTAGCGGAGGCAAACGCGGCGGATGCGGCAAAGCCGGATCTGGACCGCGGCAAGGCGATTGCCGGGCAGGTGTGTGCGTCGTGTCACGGCGCCGACGGCAACAGCGCGTCGGGCAGTTTCCCGAAGCTCGCCGGCCAGCATCCCGAATATCTGGTCAAGCAGTTGAACGACTTCAAGACCCAGTCGGGCGCCAAGGGGCCGGCGCGGACAAATCCAGTGATGGTCGGGTTCGCGAGCGCGTTGAGTGCGGACGACATGCGCAACGTCGCCGCGTATTACGGCTCGCAGGCAACGAAGCTCGGCACCGCCCGCGATGCGGCGACCGTGCCGATCGGCCAGAAGATCTATCGCGGCGGCATCGCGGAAAAGGGTGTCCCCGCCTGCGCGAGCTGTCACGGGCCGACGGGGCAGGGGCTGCCGGTCCAGTACCCGCGTCTGTCGGGGCAGTGGGCCGATTACACGGTTGCCCAGTTGACCGCGTTCCAGCAGGGTGCCGGCGCGCGCAACAACAACGAGGCGATGCATCAGATCGCATCGCGTCTGTCGGACAACGAGATCAAGGCCGTCGCGGATTACATCGCGGGCCTGCGTTGAACGGGCCGTCGCGAATGGAATGACCGGCGCCCGAAGGGCGGCCGGAGTCAGAACAAGAAAAGGGTGGGGCGCCGCGTGATCGCGGTGGCCTCGCCCTTTTTTGTCGGCACTCGCCGGGCCGCCCCGGGAGGGCTGACCGCCCCTTTCGGGGCAGCGAACACAAAGTGAGCGTGGGGGCTGTTTCCCCCAAAGTCGGAGTTTGAATGAGCGTTACCACGTCGGGGTTGCAGTCGAAGTCGGGTCAAAGTGCGTCCAGGCGCGCGATCGAGCTGGTGAGCTCGATGCGCTTCGCGATCGCGCTGCTGGTGGTGTTGTCGATCGCGAGCATCATCGGCACGGTTCTGACCCAGGATGACCCGTATCCGAATTACGTGAACCAGTTCGGCCCGTTCTGGGCGGACATCTTCCGCTCGCTGGGCCTGTACAACGTGTACAGCGCGTGGTGGTTCATGCTGATCCTGATCTTCCTCGTCACGTCGATCTCGCTGTGCGTGATCCGCAACGCGCCGAAGATGCTCGCCGATGCGAAGAGCTGGAAGGACAAGGTCCGCGAAGGCAGCCTGCGTGCATTCCATCACAAGGCCGAATACACGGCGTCCGGCACGCGTGCGACCGTTGCGGCCACGCTCGCCACGTTCGTGGCGAAGGCCGGCTACAAGCACGTGGTGCGCGAAACCGACGGCGCGACGCTGATCTCCGCGAAGCGCGGCGCGCTGACGAAGTGGGGCTACATCTCCGCGCACCTCGCGATCGTCGTGATCTGCATCGGCGGCCTGCTCGACAGCAACCTGCCGATCAAATTCCAGATGTGGATGTTCGGCAAGAGTCCGGTCAACACGAGCGCGACGATCAGCGAGATCTCGCCCGACCACCGGCTGTCCACGTCGAACCCGACGTTCCGCGGCTACGCGTGGGTGCCGGAAGGCCAGTTCGTGTCGACCGCGATCCTGAACCAGCCGAGCGGCTCGCTGATCCAGGACCTGCCGTTCTCGATCCAGCTCAACAAGTTCATCGTCGACTACTACACGACGGGGATGCCGAAGCTGTTTGCGAGCGACATCGTCGTGATCGATCGCGAGACGGGCCAGAAGATCCCCGCGCGCGTCGAGGTCAACAAGCCGTTCACGTACAAGGGCGTGTCGATCTACCAGTCGAGCTTCCAGGACGGCGGCTCGCAGATGCAGATGACGGCCTACCCGATGACGGGCGACAACGCGAAGACCTTCGCGGTGAAGGGTACGATCGGCAGTACGGCGCCGCTGCAGATGCCAGGCACCGACGGCGACACGATCGAGTTCTCCGACTTCCGGGCGATCAACGTCGAAAACATGGCCGACGCGAACGGCAAGCCGGACGTGCGCGGCGTCGCGAAGACGGAATCGCTGAAGGAGGTGTTCGACGAACGGCTCGGCTCGGGCGCGAAGACGTCGAAGCCGATGCAGCTCCACAACATCGGCCCGTCGGTGCAGTACAAGATTCGCGGCAAGGACGGCCAGGCGCGCGAATTCAACAACTACATGCTGCCCGTCGACATGGGCGGCACGCGCGTGTTCCTCGCCGGCGTGCGCGGTAGCCCGAACGATCCGTTCCGCTACATGCGGATTCCGGCCGACAGCCAGGATTCGATCGGCGAATGGATGCGCCTGCGCGCCGCGCTCGAGGATCCGGCCGTGCGTGCCGACGCCGCCGCGCGTTTTGCGCAGCGTTCGCTGCCGACGACCGAAGCGTCGCTGCGCGGCCGTCTGCAGGACAGCGCCTTCAAGGTGCTGACCCTCTTCGCGGCGAGCGACGACAGCGTCGGTCGGGGCGCCGACGGCCAGCCGATCGGCGGCTTCCAGGCGGTGGCGACGTTCATCGACCGTTCGGTGCCGAAGGCCGAGCAGGAAAAGGCGGCGAGCCTGCTGCTGCGCATGCTCGAGGGCTCGATGTGGGAGGTCTGGCAGATCGCGCGCGAGCGCGCCGGCGAGCCGGCCGCCCAGCAGGGCACCGACACGATCCGCTTCGTGCAGAACGCGATCAATGCGCTATCGGACAGCTTTTTGTATGGATCGCCGGTCTATTTGCAGCTGGATTCCTTCAAGCAGGTGCAAGCTTCGGTATTTCAGTTGACGCGCGCACCTGGCAAGAATCTGGTGTATCTTGGCAGCCTGCTGTTGGTCGCCGGCATCTTCTCGATGTTCTACGTGCGCGAGCGGCGCCTCTGGTTCTGGCTCAAGGATGCCGGCTCGGGCGTCGATGTGGTGATGGCGATGTCCACGGCCCGCAAGACCTTCGATTTCGAGAAAGAATTCGTGCAGACGCGCGACGCGGCCGGCGCCGCCTTGCGCGCCGCACCGCGCGACGCCGCGCCCGCAGGCGCGGCAGCGACTGCCCGCCCGCCCGCCGGCGGCGGTTCCGATTCCGAGAACTCCACCCGGTAACATCATGGATCTCACTCAAGTTTCCTCTTCCCGTTCGGGGCCCGCCCAAGCCTCGAATCCGGCGCCGTTGTTCGACGACCGCCCGTTCCTCGCGCGCCTGTCGGTCATCGACTGGTTGTTCGCGCTGGCACTCGTGGTCGGCGCGGGCTATGCGTTCGTGCACTACAACGAACACATGAATTACTACGACAAGGCGGTGATGATCGGCACGGTGCCGGCGCTTGTCGTACTCGGCTGGCGCTGGAAGCCCGCGCGGCTGATGATGGCGTCGATCGCGGTGCTGTCGCTGCTGTCGATCCAGATCTACCAGGGCGATCTCGCGCGCGCCGATTCGGCGTTCTTCCTCAAGTATTTCCTGTCGAGCCAGTCCGCGATCCTGTGGATGAGCGCGCTATTCGTGCTCGCGACGATCTTCTACTGGATCGGCTTGCTCGCACGTTCGGAGTCGGGCTCCGCGATTGGCCAGAAGCTCACGTGGGTCGCCGTGCTGATGGGCTTCACCGGCCTGATGGTGCGCTGGTACGAGTCCTACCTCATCGGTGCCGACGTCGGGCATATCCCCGTATCGAACCTGTATGAAGTATTCGTGCTGTTCAGCCTGATCACCGCGCTGCTTTATCTGTATTACGAAGGCCACTACGGCACGCGCGCACTCGGCGCATTCGTGCTGCTCGTCATCAGCGCGGCTGTCGGCTTCCTGATGTGGTACTCGGTCGCGCGCGATGCGCAGCAGATCCAGCCGCTCGTGCCGGCGCTGCAGAGCTGGTGGATGAAGATCCACGTGCCGGCGAACTTCATCGGCTACGGCAGCTTCGCGCTGTCGGCGATGGTGTCGGTCGCGTACCTGATGAAAGAGCGCGGCGTGCTCGCCGATCGCCTGCCGACGCTCGAGGTGCTCGACGACGTGATGTACAAGTCGATCGCGGTCGGCTTCGCGTTCTTCACGATCGCGACGATCCTCGGCGCGCTCTGGGCCGCCGAAGCATGGGGCGGCTACTGGAGCTGGGACCCGAAGGAAACGTGGGCGCTTATCGTGTGGCTCAACTACGCGGCCTGGCTGCACATGCGGCTGATGAAGGGCCTGCGCGGAGCGGTCGCCGCCTGGTGGGCGCTGACGGGCCTGCTCGTGACGACGTTCGCGTTCCTCGGCGTCAACATGTTCCTGTCCGGGCTGCACAGCTACGGCAAGCTGTAAGATTTCCGACGCTGGTCCGACAAAAGACCGCCGGCGCACTGCGTGCCCGGCGGTTTTGTTTTGTAACGGGCGGGTGGCCCGGGCGTCGAACGGCGCATGATCGGCCGGGTCGAACGCTGATGAAGCGTGCGCGCCGCGCATGCAGGAGGAGCAGGACGATGTGGATCAAAACCCCTTTGCGCACCGTACTGACCGGCGGTGATATCGCGCAGAGCCAGATTACGCCGCGCGCGGTGTTCGAGAACCGGCGGCGCGTATTGCAGGCCGCCGGCCTGGCGGCGGCGGGCGGATTGCTGGGTGGCAGCGGCGCGGCGTTCGCCGCGTATGCGTCACCCGATGCGCGAGCTGCGAAGCTCGCGGCGAAAACGAACCCGAAGTTCGTCGCGGCCGACAAGGTGACGCCGTTCAAGGACATCACGTCCTACAACAACTACTACGAATTCGGCACCGACAAGGGCGACCCGGCGCAGAACGCGGGCACGTTGCGGCCGCGCCCGTGGCGCGTGAGCGTCGAGGGCGAGGTGCTGCATCCGAAGGTGTTCGATCTCGACGAACTGCTGAAGCTCGCGCCGCTCGAGGAGCGCGTGTACCGGCTGCGCTGTGTCGAGGGCTGGTCGATGGTGATTCCATGGATCGGCGTGCCGCTGTCCGAGCTGATCAAGCGCGTGCAGCCGACCGGCAACGCGAAATACGTGCAGTTCATCACGCTGGCCGATCCATCGCAGATGCCGGGCTTGTCGACGCCGGTGCTCGACTGGCCGTACTCGGAAGGGCTGCGGATGGACGAGGCGATGAATCCGCTGACGCTGCTGACGATGGGCGTCTACGGTCAGGTGCTGCCGAATCAGAACGGCGCGCCGGTGCGCATCGTCGTGCCGTGGAAGTACGGCTTCAAGAGCGCGAAGTCGCTTGTGAAGATCCGCTTCGTCGACAAGCAGCCGAAGACGAGCTGGAACACGTATGCGTCGAACGAATACGGTTTCTATTCGAACGTGAACCCGAACGTCGACCACCCGCGCTGGAGCCAGGCGACCGAGCGCCGGATCGGCGAGGACGGCTTCTTCACGCCGAAGCGCAAGACGCTGATGTTCAACGGCTACGGCGATCTCGTCGCGTCGATGTATCAGGGCATGGATCTGAAAAAGAATTTCTGAACGCGACGGTGAGAAACGACATGCCTCCTTCGACACTGGAGCCCGTGCGCGCGTCGGGCGCGCGCACGGCAGCCGCGGGTAGCTCCCGGGCCGGCGCCGTGCGTACGACGTCGCCGCGCTGGCTGGTGCCCGCCAAGGTGCTGGTTTTCGCGGCCGGCCTCTATCCGCTCGCGCGACTCGTGCTGTTCGGGCTGACCGACCGGCTCGGTGCGAACCCGATCGAATTCATCACGCGTTCGACGGGCCTCTGGACGCTGGTCATGCTCTGCATCACGCTCGCCATCACGCCGCTTCGGCACGTGACGAGCGTTCCGGCGTTGTTGCGTTTTCGCCGGATGATCGGCCTGTTTGCGTTCTTTTATGCGACGCTGCATTTCACGACGTACCTGTGGTTCGACAAGTGGTTCGACGTGCTCGCGATCCTGAAGGATGTCGGCAAGCGTCCGTTCATCACGGTCGGCTTCGCTGCGTTCGTGCTGCTGATTCCGCTGGCCGCGACATCGCCGCGTGCGATGGTGCGCCGGCTCGGCCGTCGCTGGGCTACGCTGCATCGCGCGATCTATGCGATCGCGCTGTTCGGCGTGCTGCATTTCTGGTGGATGCGGGCCGGCAAGCACGATCTCGCGCAGCCGAAGCTCTACGCGACGATCGTCGCGGTGCTGCTCGGCTGGCGGCTGCTTGCATGGGGCTGGCGGCGCGTCCGTACCTGACGTGGCGGGCCCGGAAAAACAAAAGGCGATGACCGGAAGTCATCGCCTTTGGGCGCGACAGGAACCGCCGCTGCGGCGGCGCGCGACTACTGCGCGGCGGCCGGGCCTGATGCCGGCGTGGCCGGCTTCGGCGCACTGCTCGACAGCTCGGGCGACAGCGTGAGCGGCGTGCCGGAAGAATCGGGAATACTGTCGGACGCGTTTTCATCTGTCGGCGCGACGTCCGACGGCGGCGTGTCCTGCTGCTGCATGGGCTTCGCCGGCAAGGGGGGCACGGTAGGCAGATAGAGCGGACCGCGTTGCCCGCAGCCGGCAAGAATCGCCAAAGCCGCTACAATCGCGCTCATCCGGAAAACGACTCGCATGATCGTCCCTGAGCAATTATTTAACCGATAGAGTTTAGCATGTCCGATACTGAATACCTGGCCCGTGCCGAGGCTGTGCTGGCGTCCGTCGAACGTACCGTGGACGCCGCGAACGACGGCGATCACGACATCGATCTGGAGCGCAACGGCAGCGTGCTGACGCTCACGTTCGAGAACGGCTCGAAGATCATCATCAACCTGCAGCCGCCGATGAAGGAGCTGTGGATCGCCGCGAAGGCTGGCGGATTCCATTACCGTTTCGTCGACGGCGAATGGCGCGATACGCGCACCGGCACCGAGTTCTTCTCGGCGCTCACCGACTACGCGACGCAGCAGGCCGGCCTGCCGATCACGTTCCGCGCATAACGCCGCTCGCTCGCCCGCCGGGCGCCGATACGTCGGATCAATGCACAAAGAAAAAGCGCCCCAGCGGGGCGCTTTTTTCATGGTCGGGCCGTTCGTCAGTGGCCGCGGAACAGGTTCATGATGTCCTGCTTTTCCTGCTCGTCGACGTGCGGCACCGGTTCCTCGGTGTCCTGCACCGCCGGCGCCTGCGGCACGCCGACCGTCGACACGAAGCCGTGCCCCGGCGTGAACTCGGTGAAGTACAGCTCGCCGCCGATCGACTGGACGTCGTCCGGCATCGTCGGCTTGAACTCCGGCACGCCCTTCAACGCCGCACCCATGTATTCGATCCAGACCGGCAACGACAGGCCACCGCCGGTTTCGCGATCGCCGAGGCTGCGCGGGTTGTCGTAGCCGATCCACGCGATCGCCGCGAGCGTGTGCTGGTAGCCGGCGAACCACGCGTCGTGCGAGTCGTTCGTCGTACCGGTCTTGCCTGCGAGGTCGGTGCGCTTCAGCACGTTGGTGCGTGCGCCCGTGCCGCGCTGCGCGACGCTCTGCAGCAGGCTGTTCGTCACGTATGCGTTGCGTGCGTCGATCGCGCGCGGCGCGTTCTGCTCGGCGATGAGCGGCTGCGCGCGGGCGACGATCGCGCCGTTCGGATCGGTCACTTCGGCGATCAGATACGGGTTCACGCGGAAGCCGCCGTTGGCGAACACCGAGTACGCGCCGGCCATCTGCAGCGGCGTGACCTGGCCCGCACCGAGCGCCATCGGCAGGTAGGCCGGATGGCGGTCGGCGTCGAAGCCGAAGCGTGTGATGTACTGCTGCGCGTACTTCGTGCCGATGTGGTTCAGGATCCGGATCGATACGAGGTTGCGCGAGCGCTGCAGCGCGGTGCGCATCGACATCGGACCTTCGAAGCCGCCGCCGTAGTTCTTCGGTTCCCACGGCTGGCCGCCGGTTTCCGCGGCGCTGAAATACAGCGGGCCATCGTTGATCACGGTGGCCGGCCCGAGGCCCTTGTCGAGCGACGCCGAGTAGATGAACGGCTTGAACGACGAACCCGGTTGCCGCCACGCCTGCGTGACGTGGTTGAACTTGTTCTTGTTGTAGTCGAAGCCGCCGACGAGCGAGCGGATCGCGCCGTCCTGCGGGACGATCGAGATGAACGCGCCCTCGACCTGCGGCAATTGCGTGATCGACCACTTGCCGGCGTCGTTCTTCACGACACGGACGATCGCGCCCGGACGGATGCGGCGGTTCGGCTGCGCGTTGGCCGACAGCGCGCTCGACGCGAAGCGCAGGTTGTCGCCTTCGATCGTCGCGGTGCTGCCGTCGATGAAGGCCACCGTGATCTGGCGCGGGGTGGCCGCGGTGACGACCGCCGCGATCAGTTCGCCGTTGTCGGGATGCTCGAGCAGCGCGTCGTCGATCGCCTGTTCGCGGTCGTCGGCGCCGGCCGGCAGCTCGATGAAGCCTTCCGGCCCGCGATAGCCGTGGCGGCGCTCGTAATCCATGATGCCCTTGCGCAGCGCGGTGTACGCGACCTGCTGGTCGGCGGAATCGATCGTCGTGACGACGTTGAAGCCGCGCGTGTAGGTTTCCTCGCGGTACTGCGCATACATCATCTGCCGGACCATTTCCGCGACGTACTCGGCGTGTACGCTGAACTCGCGGCCCGCGCCCTTGACGACGAGCGGCTGCGCGACAGCCTCGTCGTACTGCTCGCGCGTGATGAAGTTCAGCTCGAGCATCCGCTGCAGGATGTATTCCTGGCGGACCTTCGCGCGCTTCGGATTGACGACCGGGTTATACGCGGACGGCGCCTTCGGCAGCCCCGCGAGCATCGCCGCTTCCGCGAGCGTGATGTCCTTCAGGTCCTTGCCGAAATACACGCGCGCGGCGCTCGCGAAGCCATACGCACGCTGGCCGAGATAGATCTGATTCATGTAGACCTCGAGAATCTGATCCTTCGTCAGCGCGCGCTCGATGCGGTACGCGAGCAGCATCTCGTAGATCTTGCGTGTGTAGGTCTTTTCACTCGACAGGAAGAAGTTGCGCGCGACCTGCATCGTGATCGTGCTCGCGCCCTGCGACGCATGGCCGTTCGTCAGCGCGACGAAGCCGGCGCGGGCGATGCCGGTAAGGTCGACGCCGCCGTGATCGTAGAAGCGCGCGTCCTCGATCGCGAGGATCGCCTTCTTGAGCGAGTCCGGCACGTCCTTGAAATGGACGATGTCGCGGCGTTCCTCGCCGAATTCGCCGATCAGCACGTGATCGGACGTGTAGATGCGCAGCGGTATCTTCGGACGATAGTCGGTCAGCGCGTCGAGCGACGGCATGTTCGGCCATGCGACGACGAGCGCGTAGCCGAGCACGAGGCCGCCGGCCACGACGAGGGCCACGCACATCGCGGCGACGCCGATCAGGGCTTTCTGCCACCAGGGCCGTTTCTTCGGCTCGGGCGCGGGAGGCGGGGACGTAGGAGACGTGGATTGCATAGGCATACCGGAAAACAGTCCCGCGATTATAGCTGCCCGGTAAGACCGGCCCTGACGCGACGGGTGGCCGGCGGAAAGCGGCGGGTCGCGGTGCCGCCAGCATAACGTCCGCGCGGCCGCCGCGCGCCATGCCTGGCCGTCCGGCCGACTGTCCGAGGCACGCGCCGCTTTGCAGAATCAGGCATCGGAAACGCGGCGTGGGCCGCAACGAGCGCGGGAGGCTGGGATGACAGCACGATGGGCGGCGCGGTTCGCGCCGGGCAGGCACCGTTCGACGGGCATCGACGTCGGGGCGGACGAGGTGAGGGTAGCCGTGCTGAGCCGGCGCGGCCGGGGCGCGGATGTGCGGGTCGAAGGGCTCGAGCGGGAGTCGGTAGGACTCGCGGACGGTCCGGAGGACGCGCGCTGGGCCGCGGTCGCGCGGGCGTTGGCGGCCGCCGTGTCGCGGCTGTCGGCGGCAGGCGTGCGTTGCGACGCGCATGGCGTGATGGCACTGCGCGACGACGAGATGCGCACGGCAACGCTCGACCTGGCCGGGCGCGAGGACGTCGCCCACGCCGCCCGGCAGGCGGCCGAGCGCATCTCGGGGCTGGCGCCGGACAGTTTCGCGTTCGACTGGCGGCAGGAGGACGGCGCGCATTCGGGCGAGATCGCGGTCGCCGTGGCGCCGCAGGCATTGCTCGAGCGGCGGATCGACGTGGCCGCGCAGGCCGGCATCGACCTGACGGCCGTCGACGGCGAGTCGGCCGCCGCGCTGCGCGCATTGCGCCATGCCGCGCAGTTCGAGCTCGATGCGCAAGTCCCGTACGCCGCATTCTGGTTCAGCGACACGGGCGTACGCGGCTGGCGGGTCGACGGCCACGTTGCCGCGCCTATGCTCGCGGTATCCGGCGACGTGCAGGCGGCGCTCCCCGATGCATTGCGCCAGTGCGTATTCGAGCCGGTGCGCTGCGTGCTCGTGGCCGGCGACGCGCGCTGCATTGCCCGCTGCGGTACGTCGGTCGCCGACATCGGAGATGCACTCGGCGTGGCGGCGGTGCCGTTCGACTGCACGGGATGGAACGGGCTGCCGGGCGAGCCCGGCGGTGTGCCGGACGCTCCGGCATTTGCTCTCGCGGTCGGGCTGGCGCTGCGCGGGGTATGGGAATGATGGTCGATACGGGGTTCGGGCGGAATAGCGCCGGCCACGCCGCTCTCGGCGGCTTCAATCTGCTGCCGTACCGTGAACGGGTGGCGCACGCGTTGCGGCGGCGCCGTGCCACGCAGTGCGGAGCAGCGATCGTGCTCGGCGTATTCGGGGCCTGCGTATGGACGGGCGCGCAGACTGTGTGGAGATGGCGCATCGATGCCGAGCGTGCGCGTGTGGAGGCGCAACTGCGGCAATTGGAGCCCAAGGTCGCGGCCGTCCGGCGCGCCGCCGGCGCGGCCGCCGACCTCGCGCAACGCGATGCGCGCTCGATCGTGCTTGCCGCGCCTTACCGGCGTGCCACCGGGCTGCTCGTGACGCTGGCGCAGGTGCGCGACGACACCGTCCGGCTCGACGCATTGCGCACGACGTCGTCCGGCGCCGTGCTCGACGCGCGCGCGACAAGTTACCGGGCGGCCGCGCGCTGGCTCGCGCGGATCGCGGCCGAGCAGCGCGACTGGCGATTCGATATCGGAGAGCTGACACAGGCTTCGGCCACGCCCGTCACGGCGTCAGTCGCGCCGTTCCGGTTTTCCGTACAGGTGCGCTGGCACGACGCGTCGCCGCAAGGCGCAGCGGGAGGCGGTGCATGACGGCGATCGTGCATAAGTCCGTGCCAGGTGTTGCGGGGTTGCTCGGCCGCGTGGCGCGGGTGTCGCCCGCCACCGCGCACGCCGTCGGCTGTATGGCGGCATTCGCGTCCGTGCTGCTAGGCGGCATTCATCTGACAGATGCCGGCGACTGGAGCGGGCTCGCGCGCAGTCGCGGGTTGCTGGCAACGGCAAAGACGCGCGCCGCCGACACCCAGCGGGCACTCGCCGCCACGCAACGGCGCGACCCGGCCCCGGCCCCGGCCGCCGGGCGCAATGTCAGCTCGGCGCGTGCGCCGGCGTGGCCCGCGCTGATGCTGGAGCTGGCCGACCTGGCCGGAGCGGGCGGACTGCGGATCGTGTCGATCGAACCGCAGCGCGCGGACGATGCAGCACAGGATGGCCGACGCACGGTGCGGATCGTCGCGGACGGCGGCTTTCCGGCGCTGTTGCGGCTGATGGGCGGGCTGGCGGGTTTGCCCGCGCTGGTGGTGCCGTCGGTCCTGCATATCGAACGAAAACCGCCCACGGCGCGGGTCGACATGACGATCGACGTATTTCCGGCGCTCCCGGGAGCCCGTTTGCCGGGTGGCGCGGCGCCCACGCTCGCCGGTGCGTCAGGCGACGATCCATTCGGCGGCGCGGGGCCGCTCACGGGAGCCGACGATGAGGTGCCGCGTCTGGCGGGCACCATTCGCGACGCGCGCGCCGGGCTCGCGTTGTTCGACGCGGGTGACGGCGGATTCGCGACCGTTGCGCGGGGCGAAGCGCTTGGGGCCGCGCGGGTGATGCGCGTCGATGCCGACGCCGTGACGCTTGCGACGGCCGATGGCGCGCGCCGGTTCCTCGTGGACGACGGAGGTCGTCCATGACGAAATACGGATGGTGGGCGATCGTATTCCAGGTCGCGTCATGCGTGGCCACGGCGCACGCGGCGCTACCGCCTTTGCCCCCGCTGCCCCCTTTACCGCCGGCCGGCTGGCCGATCGCAGCGATGCAGGCGTCTGTCGAGGACACACCGCTGCCGCAGGGCGCGCTCGATGGCGCGGACGGCATGAACGGTGCCGCATCCGCACAGGGCGGCCCACAGCCGTTCGATCAGGCCGCACATGCAGCGGTTCGGGCAGGCACGACCGCGCCGGTACCGTTGCTGGAAGGGCCGCCGATCCCGTTGCCACCGCCGACGCGCATGAGCGACGCCGCGGCGCGGCACCCCGGCGATGCGGACGACGCGCGGCGGATCTCGCTGAACCTGCAAGGCGCCGGGCTCGCGGCTGCATTCGATGCGCTCGCGCGGTTCACCGGGCTCAACATCATCGTCGGCGAACAGGTGCGCGGCACCGTGACGTTACGTCTGAACAATGTCCGCTGGCGCGATGCGTTCGATACGTTGCTCGACACGCACGGGCTGGCCATGTCGCGGCGCGGCAACGTGATCTGGGTCACGCCGGCGACCGAACTCGCCGCGCGCGAGCGCGAGCGCTTCGAAACGCACGCCCGCGCGGCCGATCTGGAGCCGCTCGCGAGCCGGACCTTCGCGCTGCATTACCCGCGCGCGCTGGACGTGCAGCGGCTGCTGGCCGGTGCGACCGGACAGCGCCTGCTGTCGAAACGCGGCGCCGCGGCGGCCGATCCGCGCACGAACCTGCTGTTCGTCACAGATCTTGCGCCGCGCATCGTGCAGATCGCGGGGCTGATCGACGCGATCGATCGGCCGTCGCGACAGGTGCGGATCGAGGCGCGCATCGTCGAAGGCGAACAGGGCTTTTCGCGCAACCTCGGCGCTCGCATCGCGTTGCGCGCGCAGGGACGGGCGCCCACGGCCGACGGCGCGGCATCCGCGACCGACACGCGCAACGCGCTCGATCTCGCCGCGCGGCCGCTCGGCGGCTTCGAGGCGGCGACGGCCGGCTTCACGTTGTTCGCCGCGCCGCTCAGCCGCGTGCTCGACGTCGAGCTGAGCGCGCTCGAGGCACAGGGCCGGGGCCAGATCGTGTCCAGCCCGCGCGTGGTCACGGCCGACCGCGTGAAGGCGATCGTCGAACAGGGCTCGGAGCTGCCGTATCAGGCGAAGGTCGGCAATGGCGTGAGTGGCGTGCAGTTCCGCCGCGCGACACTGAAGCTCGAGGTCGAGCCGCAGATCACGCCCGACGGGCGCGTCGTGCTCGACCTCGACGTGACGAAGGACAGCATCGGCGAGCCGACCGCGGCCGGCCCGGCGATTCATACGAAGCACGTGCAGACGCGCGTGGAGGTCGAAAACGGCGGGACGGTCGCGATCGGCGGGATTTACGAGCAGTTGAACCGGGATGATGTGACGCGGGTGCCGCTGTTGGGCAAAATACCGGTACTGGGCGCGCTTTTCCGGCACCGCGCGCGGCGCGACCAGCGCAGCGAACTCGTCGTCTTCATCACGCCGACGGTCGTCGGCACGCAGTGCGAGACGTCCGGCGCGGGCGATGCGGACGCGGGAAAAAGGGGGCCGGAAGCCGGTGGCGCAGGCTCGACAAGGCAGCCGCTTTGCCAGTAAGCTGCGCCACACACCAGCAAGATTCAAGCAGAGGAAGCCGTTGCAAGCGCGGGACCCACACGCAAACGTATTTTTCGTCGGCCTTATGGGAGCGGGTAAGACCACCGTGGGCCGTGCGGTCGCGCGCCGGCTCGACAGGACGTTCTTCGACTCCGACCACGAAATCGAGGCCCGCACGGGTGCGCGCATTCCGGTGATCTTCGAGATGGAGGGCGAGGCCGGCTTTCGCGACCGCGAATCGCAGGTGATCGCCGATCTCACGCAGCGTGAGAATATCGTGCTCGCGACGGGCGGCGGCGCGGTGCTGCGCGCCGAAAATCGCGATTGCCTGAAAGGCCACGGCATCGTCATCTATCTGCGCGCCAACCCGCACGATCTGTGGCTGCGCACGCGCAAGGACAAGAACCGCCCGCTGTTGCAGACCGGCGATCCGAAGGCGCGTCTCGAAGCGCTCTACGAAGTGCGCGACCCGCTGTACCGCGAATGCGCGGACTTCATCATCGAGACCGGCCGTCCGTCGGTCAACGGCCTCGTCAACATGGTGCTGATGCAACTCGAACTGGCAGGCGTCATCGCCAAGCCGCTACAAGCATGATTACCGTCAACGTCGACCTGGGCGAGCGCGCCTACCCGATTCACATTGGTGCCGGCCTGATCGGCCGCACCGAACTGTTCGCCCCTCACATCACCGGTTCGTCGGTCACGATCGTCACGAACACGACGGTCGATCCGCTCTACGGCGACGCGCTGCGCGCGGCGCTCGCGCCGCTCGGCAAGCGCGTATCGACGGTCGTGCTGCCGGACGGCGAGGCCTACAAGAACTGGGAAACGCTGAACCTGATCTTCGACGGCCTGCTGACCGAGCGCGCCGACCGCAAGACGACGCTCGTCGCACTCGGCGGCGGCGTGATCGGCGACATGACCGGCTTCGCCGCCGCGTGCTACATGCGCGGCGTGCCGTTCATCCAGGTGCCGACGACGCTGCTGTCGCAGGTCGATTCGTCGGTCGGCGGCAAGACCGGCATCAACCATCCGCTCGGCAAGAACATGATCGGCGCGTTCTACCAGCCGCAGGCGGTGATCGCCGATATCGGCGCGCTGACCACGCTGCCCGATCGCGAGCTGGCGGCCGGCGTGGCCGAAGTCATCAAGACGGGCGCGATCGCCGATGCCGAATTCTTCGACTGGATCGAGGCGAACGTCGACGCGCTGAACCGCCGCGAGCCGGCCGCGCTCGCGCATGCAGTGAAGCGCTCGTGCGAGATCAAGGCGAGCGTGGTCGCGGCCGACGAACGCGAAGGCGGCCTGCGCGCGATCCTGAACTTCGGCCATACGTTCGGCCATGCGATCGAGGCCGGGCTCGGCTACGGCGAATGGCTGCACGGCGAAGCGGTCGGCTGCGGGATGGTGATGGCGGCCGACCTGTCGGTGCGGCTCGGCCTCCTCGACGAAGCGTCGCGGCAGCGGCTCGATGCCGTGATTGCCGCCGCGCACTTGCCGGTGCGCGGGCCGGCACTCGGCGATGCGCGCTACATGGAGCTGATGCGTGTCGACAAGAAGGCCGAAGCCGGCGCGATCAAGTTCATCCTGCTGAAGCGATTCGGCGATACGCTGATCACCCAGGCGCCCGACGAAGCGGTGTTCGCTACACTGGCGCAGACGACCCGGTAACGGCGCCCCGGATGCCCCGGCGCCACTGACATGGAGCAGACGTGAGCGAGACATCCAGCAGCAAACTGCCCGAGGCCGGCCGCGCGTCCGTCGCGACGCTGGTCGAGCCGCCGACGCTGGCGGCGCTGGAAGCCCATCTCGCTCCGTATGCCGCCCACGCATCGCAGTCGCGCGGCCGCCGCCATCCGGAAACGCCGCCAGCGGCGCGCACCGAATTCCAGCGCGACCGCGACCGCATCGTTCATTCGACCGCGTTTCGCCGGCTCGAATACAAGACGCAGGTCTTCGTCAATCACGAAGGCGACCTGTTCCGCACCCGCCTCACGCACAGCCTCGAAGTCGCGCAGATCGCGCGTTCGGTCGCGCGCAACCTGCGCCTGAACGAGGATCTCGTGGAAGCGATCTCGCTCGCGCACGATCTCGGCCATACGCCGTTCGGCCATGCCGGGCAGGACGCGCTGAATGCATGCATGCGCGAGCACGGTGGCTTCGAGCACAACCTGCAGAGCCTGGCCGTCGTCGACGAGCTCGAGGAGCATTACGGCGCGTTCAACGGCCTGAACCTGTGCTTCGAGACGCGCGAAGGCATCCTCAAGCATTGCTCGCGCGAGAATGCGCGCAAGCTCGGCGCGCTCGGCGAACGGTTCCTGCAAGGGCGCCAGCCGTCGCTGGAGGCGCAACTCGCGAACATCGCGGACGAAATCGCATACAACAACCATGACGTCGACGACGGCCTGCGCTCGGGCCTGATCACGATCGGGCAGCTCGCCGAAGTCGAGCTCTGGCAGCGCCACTACGAGGCCGCGCTGGCGGAATTCCCGCATCTCGAAGGCCGCCGCCTCGTGCACGAGACGGTGCGCCGCATCATCAACACGCTGATCGTCGACCTGATCGACGAGACCACGCGCAATCTCATGCGCGTCGCGCCCGCGTCACTCGACGACGTGCGCGCGGCGCCGCCGCTCGTCGCGCACAGCGAAGCGATCGCCGCGCAGGCGGCCGCCCTCAAGCGTTTCCTGTTCAAGAACCTGTACCGCCATTACAAGGTGATGCGCATGGCGAACAAGGCGCAGCGCGTCGTCACCGGGCTGTTCGACGCGTTCATCGACGATCCGCGCCTGCTGCCGCCGCCGTACCAGTCGGACGACGAAGCGCAGCAGCCGCGCCTCGTCGCGCACTACATCGCCGGCATGACCGACCGCTTCGCGCTGAAGGAATACCAGCGCCTGTTCGTCGTCAACGACAACTGACTGTCACAAACGATCACTAGACTTCGCCGGTTCAATGGCGACGGGAATGTTGCACACGCTGTTGGTAACGTTTTCATAGGAGAGGTCGATGAAGAAGAAGCCTGCGGGGACCACGATTCGCTCGATCGCGCTTGGCGGCGCGCTGATGTTCGGTGTGCAGCATGCGGCGTTCGCCGCGACGGAAATCCAGTTCTGGCATGCGATGGAGTCGGCGCTCGGCGAGCGCGTGAACGAGCTCGCCACGCAGTTCAACGCATCGCAGAGCGACTACAAGATCGTGCCGGTCTTCAAGGGCACCTACGACCAGGCGCTTGCGGCGGGTATCGCCGCCTATCGCAGCGGCAACGCGCCGGCGATCCTCCAGGTCTATGAAGTCGGCACCGCGACGATGATGCAGGCGAAGAAGGCCGTCGTGCCCGTCTACGACGTGTTCAAGCAGGCCGGCGTGCCGCTCGACGAAAAGGCGTTCGTGCCGACCATCGCGAGCTACTACAGCGATGCGAAGACGGGCCATCTCGTGTCGATGCCGTTCAACAGCTCGACGCCGGTGCTGTACTACAACAAGGACGCGTTCAAGAAGGCCGGGCTCGATCCGAACCAGCCGCCGAAGACGTGGGCGGACGTGCAGGCCGATGCGGAGAAGCTGCGCAAGTCGGGGATGGCCTGCGGCTTCACGACCGGCTGGCAGGGCTGGATCCAGCTCGAGAACTACAGCGTGTGGCACGCGCTGCCGTTCGCGAGCCGCAACAACGGCTTCGACGGCGCCGACGCGGTGCTCGAATTCAACAAGCCGCAGCAGATCGCCCACATCGCGTTCCTGCAGCAGATGCAGAAGGACGGCACGTTCACGTACGCGGGCCGCAAGGACGAAGCGTCGGCGAAGTTCTACAGCGGCGACTGCGGGATCCTGACGACGTCGTCGGGTGCGCTCGCGAACGTGCAGAAATTCGCGAAGTTCAGCTACGGCACGGGCATGATGCCGTACGACGCGAACGTGAAGGGCGCACCGCAGAACGCGATCATCGGCGGCGCGAGCCTGTGGGTGCTGGCCGGCAAGGACCCGGCGACCTACAAGGGCGTCGCGAAATTCCTCGCGTTCCTGGCCTCGCCGCCGATCGCCGCGAAGTGGCACCAGGAAACGGGCTACCTGCCGGTCACGACGGCAGCGTACGACCTCACGCGCCAGCAGGGCTTCTATGCGAAGAACCCGAGCGCGGAAACCGCGATCAAGCAGATGTTGAACAAGCCGCCGCTGCCCTACACGAAGGGGCTGCGTCTGGGCAACATGCCGCAGATCCGCACGGTCGTCGACGAAGAGCTGGAGCAGGTCTGGGCGCAGAAGAAGTCGCCCAAGGACGCGCTCGACTCGGCTGCCTCGCGCGGCGACGAGCTGCTGCGCCGCTTCGAGAAGTCGGGCGGCTGATCCCGCATCGCGTCCGTGCCGCCGGCCGCCGCATCGCGCATGCGCGCGGGACGGCGGCACGGTTCCCTTTCCGTTTCGCCTGACCGGATGCCCGCGATGCAATCCCGTTCCCGTTTCGGCGCGAGCCTGCTGCCGTACCTGCTGATCGCGCCGCAGCTCGCGATCACCGCCGTGTTCTTCCTGTGGCCGGCCGGCGTCGCGCTGTGGCAGTCGACGCAAATGCAGGATGCGTTCGGCACGTCGAGCGAATTCGTCGGCTTCGCGAACTTCACGCACCTGTTCGCCGATCCGCTGTACCTCGACTCGTTCCGCACGACACTGGTGTTCAGCTCGCTCGTCACGGTCAGCGGGCTCGTCGTGTCGCTGCTGCTCGCCGCGTGCGCCGACCGCGTGGTTCGCGGTGCGCGCGTGTACCGCACGCTGCTGATCTGGCCGTACGCGGTCGCGCCGACGATCGCCGCCGTGCTGTGGGCGTTCCTGTTCAACCCGAGCATCGGCCTCGTCACCTACGCGCTCGCAAAGGGCGGCATTGTCTGGAATCACGCGCTGAACGGCAGCCAGGCGATGTTCCTCGTCGTGCTCGCGTCGGTGTGGAAGCAGGTGAGCTACAACTTCCTGTTCTTCTATGCGGGGCTGCAGGCGATTCCGCGCTCGCTGATCGAGGCGGCGGCGATCGACGGTGCCGGGCCGGTGCGGCGCTTCTTCAACATCGTGCTGCCGCTGCTGTCGCCGACGAGCTTCTTCCTGCTGGTCGTGAACCTCGTCTACGCGTTCTTCGACACGTTCCCGGTAATCGACGCGGCCACCGCGGGCGGCCCCGCGCAAAGCACCAAGACGCTGATCTACAAGATCTTCACGGAAGGCTTCCAGGGGCTCGACATCGGCAGTTCGGGCGCGCAGTCGGTCGTGCTGATGATCATCGTCGTCGGGCTCACGGTGATCCAGTTCCGCTTCGTCGAACGCAGGGTGCAATACGCATGATCGAAAATCGCAAGGGTTTCGACCTGTTCTGCCACGCGGTGCTGATCGCGGGCGTCGTGGCGATCGTGTTTCCCGTCTACGTCGCATTCTGCGCGGCGACGATGAACGCGCAGGAAGTGTTCACGATCCCGCTGTCGCTGGTGCCGAGCACGCACCTGCTGGAGAACATCGCGTACATCTGGGGGCACGGCAGCGGCGGCACGACCGCGCCGTTCGGCCGGCTGCTCGTCAACAGCTTCGTGATGGCGCTCGGGATCGCGGTCGGCAAGATCGCGGTGTCGATCCTGTCCGCGTACGCGATCGTCTATTTCCGCTTCCCGTTCCGCAACACGGCGTTCTGGCTGATCTTCATCACGCTGATGCTGCCGGTCGAGGTGCGGATCTTCCCGACCGTGCAGGTGGTGTCGACGCTGCACCTGACGAACGCCTACGCGGGGCTCACGCTGCCGCTGATCGCTTCGGCGACGGCGACGTTCCTGTTCCGCCAGTTCTTCATGACGCTGCCCGACGAATTGATGGACGCCGCGCGCATCGACGGCGCGGGGCCGATGCGCTTCTTCTGGGACGTCGTGCTGCCGCTGTCGAAGACGACCATCGCGGCGCTGTTCGTGATCACCTTCATCTACGGCTGGAACCAGTATCTGTGGCCGATCCTGATCACGACGGAGGCGTCGCTGTCGACGGCGGTGGTGGGCATCAAGACGATGATCGCGAGCGGCGACGCCGCGACCGAATGGCAATACGTGATGGCGGCGACGCTGCTGGCGATGATTCCGCCGCTCGTCGTCGTGCTGGCGATGCAGCGCTGGTTCGTGCGCGGCCTCGTCGATTCCGAGAAGTGAACCACGGACGGTAACCGGGAGAAGGACCAAGTATGGCTGCGCTGAGCTTGAAGGGCGTCAGGAAATCCTACGATGGCAAGCAGCACGTGCTGCACGGCATCGACGTGGAGATCGCCGACGGCGAATTCGTCGTGCTGGTCGGCCCGTCGGGCTGCGGCAAGTCGACGCTGCTGCGGATGATCGCGGGGCTCGAGACGGTGACGGACGGCGAGATCGCGATCGGCGACCGCGTGGTCAACGCGCTGGAGCCGAAGGATCGCGACATCGCGATGGTGTTCCAGAACTACGCGCTCTATCCGCACATGACGGTCGCGCAGAACATGGGCTACGGGCTGAAGATCCGCGGCATCGAGCGCGCGACGATCGACGCGCGGGTGGCCGCGGCCGCGAAGATCCTCGAACTCGAGCCGCTGCTCGCGCGCCGCCCGCGCGAACTGTCGGGCGGCCAGCGGCAGCGCGTCGCGATGGGGCGTGCGATCGTGCGCGAGCCGTCGGTGTTCCTGTTCGACGAGCCGCTGTCGAACCTCGATGCGAAGCTGCGCGTGCAGATGCGGCTCGAGATCCAGCGGCTGCATGCGCGGCTCGCGACGACGAGCGTGTACGTGACGCACGACCAGATCGAGGCGATGACGCTCGCGCAGCGCGTGATCGTGATGAACCGCGGCTACGCGGAGCAGATCGGCGCGCCGGTCGACGTGTACGAGAAGCCGGAGACGGTGTTCGTCGCGGGCTTCATCGGCTCGCCGGCGATGAACCTGATGCATGGCCGGCTGTCGGAGGATGGCGCGACCTTTGCGGTCGCGGGCGGCGGCCCGGCGCTGCCGGTCGCCGGCGCGCCCGGCATCGGCACCACGATCGCCACCGGGCGCGACTGGGTGCTCGGCGTGCGCCCGGAGCACATGACGCCGCAGCCGGGCGTCGCGCAGGCATCGTTGCCGGTCGATTCGTGCGAGCTGCTCGGCGCGGACAACCTCGCGCACGGCCGCTGGGGCAACCACGACGTCGTGGTACGCCTGCCGCACGCGGATCGTCCCGCGCGCGGCACGGCGCTGGGCGCCGCGCTGCCCGCGCACCGGCTGCATTTCTTCGATCCCGAGACCGGCAAGCGCGCCGGCTGACCCTGACGAACCCGCTGCGAGGCGCACGATGACTTCCCGTACCGACTGGCCCTATCCGCGCGTGGTCGCCCATCGCGGCGGCGGCACGCTTGCGCCGGAGAACACCCTCGCCGCGCTCGACGAGGGCGCGCGGCGCGGGCACCGGATGGTCGAGTTCGACGCGAAGCTGTCCGCCGACGACGTGACGTTCCTGCTGCACGACGACACGGTCGAGCGCACGTCGAACGGCAGCGGGCCGGCGGCGGGCATGCGTTATGCGGCGCTGGCCGCGCTCGACGCCGGTGCGTGGTTCGACGCGCGCTTCGCGGGCGAGCGGATGCCGACGCTCGAGGCGGCGGCGGCGCGCTGTATCGCGCACGGGCTGGCCGCGAATGTCGAGATCAAGCCATGCCCGGGGCGCGAGCGCGAAACCGGGCAGTGCGTGGCGGCCGACGCTGCTGCGTACTGGCGCGATGCCGCGGTGCCGCCGCTGCTTTCGTCGTTTTCGTTCGATGCGCTGCAACAGGCGCGCGCGACCGCGCCGGCGCTGCCGCGCGGAATGCTCTACGAAACCGTGCCGGACGACTGGCACGCGCAGGTCGTCGGGGCGCTCGGCTGCGTTTCGTTGCATGCCGACCACACACGGCTCGACGAATCGCTCGTGCGGGCGATCAAGGCGGCCGGGCTGCGCATCCTGGTCTACACGGTCAACGACCTCGCCCGGGCGCGCGAACTCGTGCGCTGGGGCGTCGACGCGGTCTGCACGGACCGGATCGACCTGATCGGCCCGACGGCACTCGACGACGTCATATAGCGCCCGCACCGGGCAAAATTCTGTCCGGGAACCTGCGTGACGCGAAAAAACGACGCCCCGACGCGATTCCCGCCGGGGCGTTTTGCATCGTGGAGACGTTACGTCGGGAAAAATCCGCTACAAATTGCAGCAGGATTAACCATTCCCCAAATATTCGACTACGCTTAGAAGCGGTAGCCGACGTTCAGGTACGTGACGATCGGGTTCAGCGAGATCTTCGCTTTCGACGTTTCGGTCAGGGTGCCGACCGGCGTGCGGCGGGCCGTCGTGAAGGTGGCGGTCACGCTGACCGGGATGTACGAGATCGACAGGCCCCCGAACCAGTGTTTCGTGAAGTTGTACGTGAAGCCGGCGTTGAGCACGGGCGCCCACTGGTTGCTGGTCGTGGCGCTGGTCGGGCCGCCGAGCACGCCGTTCTCGAAGCTGCTGTTCGTGATCTTGGCGCCGGTGAACCAGACATACGTCGCGCCGACGCCGAGATACGGACGGAACTTCGCGTTGGCGTCGTTGAAGTGGTAGCGAAGCAACAGGGCGGGGCTCCACTGGTACGCACGGCCGAGTACGCCGAAGTTTTCGAACCGACCCTTGCCGGTGATGTCGAACTTCGGCGGTATCCCCATGACGAGCTCGGTGGAGATGTGGTCGGTAACGAAGTAGCCCGCGGCGAGCCCGAGCGTATCGGCGTCGTTGATGCCGGCGCCCGTGTTGGGAATCGATTGGTTGATGGGCGTGCCGCCGACGCGGTAGACGAACAGCGGGTCGCTGCTGTCCTGCGGTGACAGGTGCAGCCAGCCGGTGCTGACGTAGAAGTCACCTGCGGATTGTGCGTGTGCCGGGCCGCCCGCAAATGCGAATGCGAGCGCTGCGGCCCCCGTAATGGCCAGTTTTCGTTTCATTGTGTCTCCTCCGATCAAAGGCGTGCTCATTATGACGACTGCGTTTAAAACCAAACAAGCTCGCAAGTTAGAGCTTTCTCCCTAGGATTCGCACGACCGTACGCTTCCGCGCCCCGTAGGGACAGGCATTCTACGCAGGTGCGCACTTTCGGACCTTCGGGTATTTCCTAACGCGTTCAAACGGACATTCAGCATGGCACGGTTAGCACGACTCTACGTTCCCGACCAGCCGCAGCACGTGATACTGCGCGGCCTGGATCAGCAACCCGCGTTCGTCGACGACCAGGACTACGAACTCTTCATCGATTGCCTGAAGGCCGCGGCACGCGATCACCATCTTTCGGTGCATGCCTATGTGCTGCTCCCGCGTCAGGTGCAGCTCCTCGTGACGCCGAGCGACGAGGCGAGCCTGCCGAAGGCGATGCAGGCGGTCGGCCGCCGCTACGTCGCGCATTTCAACCGGCGCTATTCACGTCGCGGCACCCTGTGGGAAGGCCGCTATCGGGCGACCGTGATCGAAGGCGAGCGCTATTTCCTGCTCGCGAGCCGCGTGGTCGAGATGAGCCCTGTGCGCGCGCAGCTGGTCGCGACGCCCGACGCCTATCGCTGGTCGAGCTACCGGCACCACGTCGGGCTCACCGTCGACAGCCTGATCACCGACCATCCGCTCTACTGGGCGCTCGGCAACACGCCGTTCGACCGGCAGCGCGCGTACAAGGAGCTGTGCGAACAGCCGCTCGACGAGCGGCAGGCCGATCAGCTCCAGCAAGCGACGCTGAAGGGCTGGGTGCTCGGCGGCGAGAATTACCGCGAGTGGGCGGCCCGCACCGCGAATCGTCGCGTGTCGCCGCTGCCGCGTGGACGCCCCAGAAAGGTGCGTGAAAACACGCCGCCCATCCAGCAATAGCGCGGAACAGGCGGATCACGAGGCGGCGCCGCGGGCGCCGCTTCTTTTTGCACCATAACGATACGGCCCCAATAAAACGGCACCAGATCGGAGCGTTGCTTTAATTGGGGTTCGATCAAGCGGTTTTTGTTGCTATTCCTTTGATTCGTCGCGTATATTCCGAATTCCGGTGGCCCGGGTGAAGCTCGCCCAACCACTGTCGGCCGTGCCGTCTCCCGTCGGGAGCGGGATCGACGGCAACAAAAAAATGGTTCAACGGCCCTCGAGGCCCCCTTTACGACGGTGTCCCCATGAACGACCACCAGAAGCCGCTCGCCGCGGTGCCCGCCGCACAAGGTCTGTACGACCCGCAAAACGAACACGACGCCTGCGGCGTCGGCTTCGTCGCTCACATCAAGGGCAAGAAGAGCCACGAGATCATTCAGCAGGGTCTTAAGATCCTCGAGAACCTCGATCACCGCGGCGCCGTCGGTGCCGATCCGCTGATGGGCGACGGCGCCGGCATCCTGATCCAGATTCCGGACGCGTTCTATCGCGAGGAAATGTCGAAGCAGGGCGTGACGCTCCCGCCGGCCGGCGAATATGGGGTCGGCATGATCTTCCTGCCGAAGGAAAACGCGTCGCGTCTCGCGTGCGAGCAGGAGCTCGAGCGGACGGTGCGGGCCGAGGGGCAGGTCGTGCTCGGCTGGCGCGACGTGCCGGTCGACCATGCGATGCCGATCTCGCCGACGGTGAAGGCGAGCGAGCCGCTGATCCGCCAGATCTTCATCGGCCGCGGCAAGGACATCATGGTGACGGACGCGCTCGAGCGGAAGCTGTACGTGATCCGCAAGACCGCGAGCCACCGCATCCAGGCGCTGAAACTCAAGCACGGCAAGGAATACTTCGTGCCGTCGATGTCGGCGCGCACGGTCGTCTACAAGGGGCTGCTGCTGGCAGGCCAGGTCGGCGTGTATTACCGCGACCTGCAGGACGCGCGCGTCGTGTCGGCGCTCGCGCTCGTGCACCAGCGCTTCTCGACCAACACGTTCCCGGCATGGGAACTCGCTCACCCGTACCGGATGATCGCGCACAACGGCGAGATCAACACCGTGAAGGGCAACGTGAACTGGCTGAACGCGCGTACCGGCGCGATCGCATCGCACGTGCTCGGCGACGACCTCCCGAAGCTCTGGCCGCTGATCTACCCGGGCCAGTCGGACACCGCATCGTTCGACAACTGTCTCGAACTGCTGGTGATGGCCGGCTACCCGCTCGTGCACGCGGTGATGATGATGATCCCGGAAGCGTGGGAACAGCACACGCTGATGGACGACAACCGCCGCGCGTTCTACGAATACCACGCCGCGATGATGGAGCCGTGGGACGGCCCCGCCGCGATCGCGTTCACCGACGGCCGCCAGATCGGCGCGACGCTCGACCGTAACGGCCTGCGCCCGGCGCGCTACATCGTCACGGACGACGACCTCGTCATCATGGCGTCGGAAGCCGGCACGCTGCCGATCCCCGAATCGAAGATCGTCAAGAAGTGGCGCCTGCAGCCGGGCAAGATGTTCCTGATCGACATGGAACACGGCCGCATCATCGACGACAAGGAGCTCAAGGACAACCTCGCGAACGCGAAGCCGTACAAGAGCTGGATCGATGCCGTGCGCATCAAGCTCGACGAGATCGAGCCGAAGGCCGAGGACGTCGCGGCCGGCCGCACGCAGGGCGCCGCGCTGCTCGACCGCCAGCAGGCGTTCGGCTATACGCAGGAAGACCTGAAGTTCCTGATGGCGCCGATGGCGCAGCAGGGTGAGGAGGCCGTCGGTTCGATGGGCAACGACTCGCCGCTCGCGGTGATGTCGAACAAGAACAAGACGCTCTATCACTACTTCAAGCAGCTGTTCGCGCAGGTCACGAACCCGCCGATCGACCCGATCCGCGAAAACATGGTCATGTCGCTCGTGTCGTTCATCGGCCCGAAGCCGAACCTGCTCGACACGAACAACATCAACCCGCCGATGCGTCTCGAAGTGTCGCAGCCGGTGCTCGACTTCAAGGACATCGCGAAGATCCGCGCGATCGACCAGTACACGGGCGGCAAGTTCAGCGCATACGAACTGAACATCTGCTACCCGGTCGCATGGGGCAAGGAAGGCATCGAGGCGCGCCTCGCGTCGCTGTGCGCGGAAGCCGTCGACGCGGTCAAGTCGGGCTACAACATGCTGATCGTGTCGGACCGCAAGACGGACGCCGAACACGTCGCGATTCCGGCGCTGCTCGCCACGTCGGCGATCCACACGCACCTCGTCCAGCAAGGGCTGCGCACGAGCACGGGCCTCGTCGTCGAGACGGGCTCGGCACGTGAGACGCACCATTTCGCGCTGCTCGCGGGCTACGGCGCGGAAGCCGTGCACCCGTACCTCGCGATGGAAACGCTCGCGAAGATGGCGGAAGGCCTGCCGGGCGACCTGTCGCCGGAGAAGGCCGTCTACAACTTCACGAAGGCGGTCGGCAAGGGGCTGCAGAAGGTGATGTCGAAGATGGGCATCTCGACATACATGTCGTACACGGGCGCGCAGATCTTCGAAGCGCTCGGCCTGTCGAGCGACCTCGTCGAGAAGTACTTCAAGGGCACGGCGTCGAAGGTCGGCGGCATCGGCCTGTTCGAAGTCGCGGAAGAAGCGATCCGCCTGCACCGCGATGCGTTCGGCGACAACCCGGTCCTGCGCGACATGCTCGACGCGGGCGGCGAGTACGCGTACCGCGTGCGCGGCGAAGACCACATGTGGACGCCGGACTCGATCGCGAAGCTCCAGCACGCGACGCGCAGCAACTCGTACCAGACGTACAAGGAATACGCGCACCTGATCAACGACCAGACCAAGCGTCACATGACGTTCCGCGGCCTGTTCGAGTTCAAGGTCGAGCCGACCAAGGCGATCCCGATCGACGACGTCGAGCCGGCGAAGGACATCGTCAAGCGCTTCGCGACGGGCGCGATGTCGCTCGGTTCGATCAGCACCGAGGCGCACGCGACGCTCGCGATCGCGATGAACCGGATCGGCGGCAAGTCGAACACCGGCGAAGGCGGCGAGGACGAGAAGCGTTATCGCAACGAGCTGCGCGGCATTCCGATCAAGTCGGGCGAGACGCTGAAGTCGGTGATCGGTGACGAGATCGTCAGCGACATTGCGCTGAAGGACGGCGATTCGCTGCGCTCGAAGATCAAGCAGGTCGCGTCGGGCCGCTTCGGCGTCACCGCCGAGTACCTCGCATCGGCCGATCAGATCCAGATCAAGATGGCGCAGGGCGCGAAGCCGGGCGAAGGCGGCCAGCTGCCGGGCCACAAGGTGTCGGAATACATCGGCAAGCTGCGCTACTCGGTGCCGGGCGTCGGCCTGATCTCGCCGCCGCCGCACCACGACATCTACTCGATCGAGGATCTGGCGCAGCTGATCCACGACCTGAAGAACGTGAACCCGAGCTCGAGCATCTCGGTGAAGCTCGTGTCGGAAGTGGGCGTCGGCACGGTTGCGGCCGGTGTCGCGAAGGCGAAGGCCGATCACGTCGTGATCGCGGGCCACGATGGCGGCACGGGCGCATCGCCGCTGTCGTCGGTCAAGCATGCGGGCACGCCGTGGGAACTCGGCCTGGCCGAAACGCAGCAGACGCTGGTGCTGAACCGCCTGCGCGGCCGGATCCGCGTGCAGGCCGACGGCCAGATGAAGACGGGCCGTGACGTCGTAATCGGCGCGCTGCTCGGCGCGGACGAATTCGGCTTCGCGACGGCACCGCTCGTCGTCGAAGGCTGCATCATGATGCGCAAGTGCCACCTGAACACGTGCCCGGTCGGCGTCGCGACGCAGGATCCGGTGCTGCGTGCGAAGTTCAAGGGCCAGCCCGAGCACGTCGTGAACTACTTCTTCTTCGTCGCTGAAGAAGTGCGCGAGATCATGGCGCAGCTCGGCATCGCGAAGTTCGACGACCTGATCGGCCGCGCCGACCTGCTCGATACGCGCAAGGGCATCGAGCACTGGAAGGCGAAGGGCCTCGACTTCTCGCGCGTGTTCTACCAGCCGGAGGAGTGCGAGGGCGTCGCGCCGCGTCACGTCGACGTGCAGGATCACGGCCTCGAGCGCGCGCTCGACCACGTGCTGATCGAGAAGGCGAAGGCCGCGATCGAGAACGGCGAGCATGTGTCGTTCATCCAGCCGGTGCGCAACGTGAACCGTACCGTCGGCGCGATGCTGTCGGGCGTGATCGCGAAGAAGCACGGCCACGACGGCCTGGCCGACGACGCGGTGCACATCCAGCTGAAGGGCACGGCCGGCCAGAGCTTCGGCGCATTCCTCGCGAAGGGCGTGACGCTCGACCTCGTCGGCGACGGCAACGACTACGTCGGCAAGGGCCTGTCGGGCGGCCGGATCATCATCCGTCCGACCAACGACTTCCGCGGCAAGTCCGAGGAAAACATCATCTGCGGCAACACGGTGATGTACGGCGCGATCGAAGGCGAGGCGTTCTTCCGCGGCGTCGCGGGCGAGCGTTTCTGCGTGCGCAACTCGGGTGCGACGGCGGTCGTCGAAGGCACGGGCGACCACGGTTGCGAATACATGACGGGCGGCACGGTCGTCGTGCTCGGCGAAACCGGGCGCAACTTCGCGGCCGGCATGTCGGGCGGCCTCGCGTACATCTACGATCCGGAAGGCACGTTCGCGGCGAAGTGCAACAAGTCGATGGTCGCACTCGATCCGGTGCTGCAGCAGGCCGAGCAGGAGCGTACGGTCGACCGCGCGCTCTGGCATGCAGGCATGACCGACGAAGCGCTGCTCAAGGGGCTCGTCGAGCGTCATTTCCAGTTCACGGGTTCGCCGCGCGCGAAGTCGCTGCTGGAAAACTGGGACGCGGCGCGCCGCCAGTTCGTGAAGGTGTTCCCGCACGAATACAAGCGCGCGCTGGGCGAGATCGGTGCGAAGAAGGCGGCGAAGGAAGTGCTGGCCGCCTGAGCGACGAACGACATAGCGAATGCCGCGCGCGCATGACTGCCGCGCGCGGCTCCCCCACCCGATACACCGAACAGAAGAGCACCTTATGGGCAAGGCAACCGGTTTTCTGGAGTTCGAACGCCGCCACGAGGCGTACGAAGCACCGCTCACGCGCGTGAAGCATTACAAGGAATTCGTCGCGGCGCTGACCGACGCGGACGCGAAGGTCCAGGGCGCGCGCTGCATGGATTGCGGCATCCCGTTCTGCAACAACGGCTGCCCGGTCAACAACATCATCCCGGACTTCAACGATCTCGTTTACCGCCAGGACTGGCAGCAGGCGATCGAAGTCCTGCATTCGACCAACAACTTCCCCGAGTTCACGGGCCGCATCTGCCCGGCGCCGTGCGAGGCGGCGTGCACGCTCGGGATCAACGACGATCCGGTCGGCATCAAGTCGATCGAGCACGCGATCATCGACAAGGCCTGGGCGGAAGGCTGGGTGAAGCCGCTGCCGCCCGAGCACAAGACCGGCAAGACGGTCGCGGTCGTCGGTTCGGGCCCTGCGGGCCTCGCCGTCGCGCAGCAGCTCGCGCGTGCGGGCCACGACGTGACGGTGTTCGAGAAGAACGATCGCATCGGCGGCCTGCTGCGTTACGGGATCCCCGACTTCAAGCTCGAGAAGTGGCTGATCGATCGCCGCATGCGCCAGATGGAAGCGGAAGGCGTGACGTTCCGCACCAGCGTGTTCATCGGCAAGGATCCGCTGCCCGAGTCGATCGGCAGCCTCGCGAAGGAAACCATTTCGCCGGAGCAGCTGAAGGAAGAATTCGACGCGGTCGTGATCGCGGGCGGTTCGGAAACGCCGCGCGACCTGCCGGTGCCGGGCCGCGAGCTCGCCGGCGTCCATTTCGCGATGGACTTCCTGCCGCAGCAGAACCGCGTGAACGCGGGCGACAAGCTCGTCGACCAACTGCTCGCGAAGGGCAAGCACGTGATCGTGATCGGCGGCGGCGATACGGGTTCGGACTGCGTCGGCACGTCGAACCGTCACGGCGCGAAGCAGGTCACGCAGTTCGAGCTGCTGCCGCAGCCGCCGGAAGAGGAAAACAAGCCGCTCGTGTGGCCGTACTGGCCGATCAAGCTGCGCACGTCGTCGTCGCACGAAGAAGGCTGCGAGCGTGACTGGGCGGTCGCGACGAAGCGTCTCGAAGGCAAGAACGGCAAGGTCGAGAAGCTGATCGCGGTGCGCGTCGAGTGGAAGGACGGCAAGATGCAGGAAGTGCCGGGCTCCGAGTTCGAGATGAAGGCCGACCTGGTGCTGCTCGCGATGGGCTTCACGCAGCCGGCAGCCACCGTGCTCGAGGCGTTCGGCGTCGCGAAGGATGCGCGCGGCAACGCGCGCGCGGCAACCGAAGGCGATCGCTCGTACTACACGTCGGTCGACAAGGTGTTCGCGGCCGGCGACATGCGTCGCGGCCAGTCGCTCGTCGTGTGGGCGATCCGCGAAGGCCGCCAGTGCGCGCGCTCGGTCGACGCGTATCTGATGGGGCATTCGAACCTGCCGCGATAAGCCGACGTGCGAGCAGATTTCGATGAGAGCCGGGCGTCCGAAAGGGCGCCCGGTTTTTTATTTCTGAAGCTGTGGGCGATCGCGGGCTTGTCCGGTTTGATTGACCGGCTGATCCCTGACTTCCCCGTAGCTTGAAAGCTGCTCGTTGCAATCGATCATCGCGGTATATCGGGTTCCCTCAACGCGCAGCGGGAATTCCCACACACCGAGCTTCCACGCGTGATACTGCGGCGCACCGTCGAACCGGATGCTCTCCGGCGGTATTCCGTGTTCCTTGAGACGTAGCAGGACCTTGTTTCGTAGCGTATCGATAGCCATGTCGGGGCAACTGCCTTCCGTTCTCTCATACCGGGAAGTTGCGACGATGATGAACAGCAGCGTGTAGGCGCCGATCGTTGCGATAGCTAGCCAAAGAACTAGTTTTAGAACTCCGCGTACGACTCTGGAAATCATGAAGGGCTCGATGTGGGCGCAAACAACTTTGGGGTGGTCCGGGCAGCCAAATTACTGGAGCTGCCCGGGAGATTACTAGCGAGGCGGTCGCATCAGTCCACCGAACGAGGGCCTATGGACTGCCTGCGGGGGACGTATGTCTGCATTCTTGACAGGTCGTTGGCCTGAGAATGAGAGATTCTTTTCACCGAAAAAATTGATTTGATAGTCCTTGTGTCCCAGGATGGCACCGAGCTTGGCCAGAAACGTCGTCGCAGTCTCCTGCAAGAATGGCCGGTTGGAAGGATCTGCATCGAACCTATCGGGATTGAGTGAGTAGGAACCGTCAAACCTATATGTGCCGTCTTCAAGCATCACAAGCGTGCCACGTATCCTGCCGGATACTCTCCCAAAGACGGAGGCACTCCAGAGATCTTTTGTCCCGTGACTGAAGATGTTTGTGCTGAAAGCTGTGTCGAACGAGTAGGTGCCAGGGCCATATCCGGGATTTTCAATAGCCTTTGCTATTTCATTGAAATCGGTGGCGCTCATCTTCAAGTTAAGCGATTCAATGTTGACGGTTCGTTGGGTCCCGTCGCCGTGTATCCAGTGATTGATTGCTTCGACGAACATCAATGGATTACCGTACGATGCGAACATACTCGTCGGAGGTAGGCCTTTTGTCTGACCAATGTATATGCCGAATAAAGCAGTAATGTTGGCAAACTGTCCTGGCTCGAAGTTGAAGCCGTACTGGTTGGCGCCGGGCAAGTATTTGTAGCCGCCGATGGCAAGCCATGGAGTGAATCCACCTACCAGCATTAGTTGATTGCGCCAGAATGTTGTGTCATTGCGGCCGAAGATCTCGAGATGCTTGAGAAACATCTCGGTAGCGCGGATCATGTTTCCTGTATTTGCAAAATGCAACATGAAATTCGATGTGCAATACTGATTGAAGCAAACCGTAGGCGCAGGAATTCCGGTGCCGGGATTGGCACCGGGAATCCCGTTTATGTTGACGCCGAAATCACCAAAATTGAAATCGGGTGGCCTGGGTGTTGTGATCGTGATTGGCGGGAGAACGTTGTTTTGAGCCATGGCCGTTGCGTGTTTTAGCAGAGAGCCAAACGGGAGTCCGGTTGACGCAACCAGAAGACGTCGCCGCACCAAAGACCGTTGTTTGCCTTCCGAGGTTGGGCTTGTTTGTTTCCAAGGATTACGCTCTGTCATTTCATACCCCGCGCAGTGGTGATTTGGATGATTAATTCGCCTACCTATAATCAGACGTTCATATTTTTCTCTACGGCCTGCAAGGAGTTTGTCCAACAAGTGTTTGCGACGAGGTCATCGGAAATGCTTCCACGAAGCGATATCGAAAAACAATTCGAGAGGGCATGCGACAGCACTTCCTTGTCTCGGAATTCACCTGGAACCGCCGCCGGGCGAGGGGATGCGGGAGAGCCATGGTCGGCCAGTCTATCAACTACGGCTGCATGGCCTTCGGGTTGGCGCCGCCAAAGTCCGAATGCGGAGAACTTTTTGGGCATGCCGCTCCGGGCTGATCAATGTGTCCAACAGTCACGGGAGATTGGTGAAGGTGAGGGGGCATTGACGCATCTCTGGTTGAAAGCGAGCCGATCCTTTCATTTTGTAATTTTCGTTGTGAATTGTCATATCATGTCGCCCCTCGGGCTGCGTTCGCGCACCTGCCGCATGTAACTGACCCATTTTCAAGGATTCTGGATGGAAGCATTCGTGCAAGGGCTGATCGATGCGGTCAACGGCGTGCTGTGGAACTACGTGCTGATCGCGCTGCTGCTCGGCGTGGGCGCGTGGTTCACGCTGCGGTTCCGGATGATCCAGTTGAAGGCGCTGTTCCTCAGCATGAAGCTGGTCGGCAGCAAGGGCGAGCCGGGCAGCATCTCGTCGTTCCAGGCATTCGCGACCGGCCTCGCGAGCCGCGTGGGCACCGGCAACATCGCGGGTGTCGCGGTCGCGCTGACGGTCGGCGGGCCGGGCGCGATCTTCTGGATGTGGATGACGGCGCTCGTCGGCATGTCGTCCGCGTTCGTCGAGGCGACGCTCGCGCAGATCTTCAAGGTGTCGCACCCGGACGGCAGTTATCGCGGCGGCCCCGCGTACTACATCCAGACAGGCCTGCGCTCGCGCGGCTTCGGCGTGCTGTTCTCGCTGTCGCTGATCCTCGCGTTCGGCTTCGTGTTCAACGCGGTGCAGGCCAATGCGATCGCCGATGCATTTCACACGTCGTTCGGCTGGAGCCGCGAGACGGTCGGCCTCGGCCTCGTGCTGCTCACCGCGCCGCTCATCTTCGGCGGCGTTCGTCGCATCGCGTCGGTCGCGCAGGTGATCGTGCCGGTGATGGCGATCGGCTACCTCGCGCTGGCCGTCTACGCGGTCGCGACGCACGCGGCGCTGGTGCCGGGCGTGCTCGCGCTGATCGTGAAGAGCGCGTTCGGGCTCGAGCAGGCGGCGGGCGGCCTGACCGGCTATGCGGTCAGCCAGGCAGTCGGGATGGGCGTGAAACGCGGGCTGTTCTCGAACGAAGCCGGCATGGGTAGCGCGCCGAACGCGGCCGCGACCGCGAGCGTGCGGCATCCGGTCGTGCAGGGGCTGATCCAGATGCTCGGCGTGTTCGTCGACACGATCGTGATCTGCAGCGCGACCGCGTTCGTGATCCTGCTGTCGGGCCAGTACGAACTCGGCACCGGCATGGAAGGCGCGGCGCTCACGCAGCGCGCGATCGCGAGTCACGTCGGCGGTTGGGGCGGCATCTACATGGCCGTCGCGATCTTCTTTTTCGCGTACTCGTCGGTGATCGGCAACTACGCGTATGCGGAAGGCAACGTCGAGTTCATCACGAAGCGGCGCGGCGTGCTGCCGCTGTTCCGCATCGCGGTGCTGGGGATGGTGATGTTCGGCAGCGTCGGGCAACTGCCGCTGGTGTGGGCGATGGCCGATACGAGCATGGGGCTGATGGCGATCATCAACCTGGTCGCGATTCTCGCGCTCGGCAAGTATGCGCATGCCGCGTGGCGCGACTATCGCCACCAGCGCGCGCAGGGCATTGCCGAACCGGTGTTCACGCGCAACACGATTCCCGAGCTCGCACGCGTGCTGCCGGCCGACGTGTGGGGCGAGCACGGCCCGTTGCCGCTGCGTCCGGCTTCGTCCGATGCGGTGGACGAAGCAATGAACGACGCGGTGGCCGAAGCCCGCGTCGCGGTGCGCGAGTCATGAACGGCGACCGGCTCCGTGCGTTCGTCGCGCTGATGCCCGATACGGCATCGCGCGACGCGCTGCACGCGCTGCCGGTCACGCGCGGCGCACGGCGCACGCTGCCCGCGCAACTGCACGTGACGCTTGCGTTCATCGGCGCGATCGAACGTGCGCGGTGCGACGCGCTGGCCGCGCGGCTGCCGGCGCTTGCGAGCGCGCATGCGCTGCCGTTGCAGCGGGTCGAGCGGATCGCGTGGTGGCCGAGCTTGCCACGCGCGAGGCTGATCGTCGCGGAACTCGCCGCCGATTCCGCCTGTGCGGCGCTGAATGCCGATTTATCCGCGCTGTTGCGCGAGCTGGGCGTGCCGGCCGACCGCCGGCCGTTCCGGCCGCATGTGACGCTCGCGCGGCTGCCGCGCGATGCCGACGGACAGCCTGCACACGGCGGCGCGACCGGCCGGCCGGTCGCGGTGCGCTTCGTCGCGCTGACGCTGTTCGAAAGCCGCCTGTCGCACGACGGTGTGTCGCATGTGCCGATCGTGTCGGTGCCGATCGGGCGGGCGTAGCGGGAAGGGAGGAGGACGAACGAGAGAAGGCCGGCGCGGTGTGCGCCGGCCTTTTGCTTTTGCGGTTAAGCGGCGACCTTGTCGGTGTCGGTCACGCGCTCGACGTTGATCATGCCGACGTGGAACGCGGCCAGCGATTCGCGGTGGGCGATGCTGACGATCGCGGCCTTCGGCAGCCGTTCGGCGAACAGGTGATACAGCCGTGCTTCGTTGTCCGCGTCGAGCGCGCTCGTCGCTTCGTCGAGGAACAGGAAGTCCGGCTTGTGCAGCAGCACGCGCGCGCCGGCGAGACGCTGCTGTTCGCCGGGCGACAGCACGCGCGTCCAGTGGCCGGTCTCGTCGAGGCGCCCGACGTAGTCTTCGAGGTGGCACGCGCGCAGCGCGTCGCGGCATGCATCGTCGGTGAACGCGTCGGGCGGCGCCGGATAGGTGAGCGCGGCCTTCAGCGTGCCGATCGGCAAGTAGCTCGTCTGTGGCACGAACATCATTCGCGCGCCGACCGGCGCGTCGATCGCGCCGTCGCCGAACGGCCACAGGCCCGCGAGCGCACGCATGAACGTGCTCTTGCCGGAACCCGACTTGCCGATCACGAGCCAGCGCGAGCCGGGTTCGATCGTCAGGTTGCCGATGTTCGCGAGCGCGGTGCCGTTCGGCAGCGCGAGCTTCAGCGACGATGTGGACAGCTTCGCGGCATCGACGTAGTGCAGGTTGATGCCGCCGTGCTCGGTTGCCGGCGACAGGCTTTCCTTCAGGTGCGACGTGCCCATCACGCGCTTGAATTCACGCAGACGGTTGACGGTCGCGCGCCATTCGACGAGGGTCGAGTAACTGTTGATGAACCACGAGAACGAATCGCTGACGGTGCCGAACGCGGACGAGATCTGCATCAGCACGCCGAACGAGAACGCGCCCGCGAAATAGCGCGGCGCGGCGACGACGAGCGGGAAGATGATCGCGATCTGCCCGTAGAAGCTCAGCACGAACGTGAGGCGCTTCGTGTACTTCATCACGCGCCACCAGTTGTCGCGAATGCGCATGAACAGGCTCTGCGCGTTGCGGGTCTCGGTTTTCTCGCCGTCGTAGAACGCGATCTGCTCGGCGTTCTCGCGCACGCGGATCAGCCCGAAGCGGAAATCGGCCTCGACGCGCTGCTGCTGGTAGTTGATCGACACGAGCGGGTGGCCGACCTTCTGGATGATCAGCGAGCCGACCACCGCGTACAGCGCGGCCGCCCACACCATGTAGCCGGGGATCGTGATCGGCGTCGCGCCGAGCGAGAGCGTCAGCGCGCCGGCGAGCGACCACAGGATCGTGATGAACGACACGAGCGTGACGACCGTCGACAGCAGGTCGAGCGACAGCGCGAGCGTCGTCGTCGCGAACGACTGGAGGTCGTCGGTGATCCGCTGGTCGGGGTTGTCGGCGAGGCGGTCGCGCTCGATCCGGTAGAACGCGCGATCGCCGAGCCACTGGCCGAGAAAGCGGTCGGTGAGCCACTGGCGCCAGCGGAACCCGAGCATCTGTCGCAGGTAGCGGCCGTACACCGCGAGGATGATGAAGCCGAACGCGAGTGCCGAGAACTGCATCAGCAGGTTCGGGAAGTCGTGGACGTCCTTCGACTGCAGCGCGTTGTAGAACTGCGCGTTCCACTTGTTCAGCTTGACGTTGATCCAGACGACGCAGAGATTGATCACGATGATCGTGACGAGCAGTCCCCACGCGGTTTTCCATTCGGACGACACCCAGTAGGGCTTGATGAGGCTCCATGCGGATACCGGGCGCTCGTCCTGCGGCGCGTCTGAGGCGGAGCGGACGGGATCGATCGATTGGGTCATGTGCTTCCTGATGAGTAGCCGGCGCGCGGGCCGGGCGAAGCCGGGCGCGCGCCGCGATAAGGCATGCCGGCGGCGCCGACTGACGGCGGGCGCACGGATGGTCGCCCGCGCGTCTTAAACGGCGCTTAAGGGCCGGCGGCGACGCGGCAACCGGCCGCTCGCGCGGCCGGCCTGCGGGCATTGTGCCAGAGCGGCGCAGCGCGACGCGAATTTGCCGCAAGGGGGACAGTTTGCGGCGCTTTCCGCTTTTATGGTCTAATGGCCGACGACGAAACAGGGGTGCTTCGAGCGCGGCCGACGGTTCATTCCGGGCGACGCGGCGAGGCTGAGAAAGACCCTTCGCACCCGATCCGGGTAATACCGGCGAGGGAAGTTTCTGATCCCGCCGGGCCGCGCTGGCCGCCATCCCACATGGTCAGCGCCCGAGTCCCGCCCGGCCGGCCTTTGCTGCCGGTTTCGTCCTTTTGGGTACGCGCGTTGCGCGTTACGGAAGGAATGATGACCGCTCAATCTTCAGTCTTTTGCGCTGTTCCCGATCCGCTGTCGTGTGCGTTGGCACAGGGCGGCGCGCGCACGTCGACGTCCGTCGCACGAGCCCGCGCGGTTCGCGGGGAGGGCGCGCGATGAACGTCCACGCTTCCCGACCGGATTTTGCGGTGCTCGGCGGCGGCCTCGTCGGCCGTCTGATCGCCTGGCGGCTCGCGGGCGACGGGCATCGCGTCGCGCTGTACGAGCGCGGCGGCCCGGACGGCGAGCAGTCGGCCGCATGGATCGCGGCCGCGATGCTCGCGCCGCTCGCCGAGGCGGCGAGCGCCGAGCTGCTGATCACCGAGCTCGGCGTCGCGTCGCTCACGCGCTGGCCGCAGTGGCTCGCGGAGCTGCCCGAACCGGTGTTCTTCCAGCATCACGGCACGCTCGTCGTCTGGCATCACGCGGATCGGGCGGAGGCGCCGCTGTTCGAGCGGCGCGTGCGCGCGAACGCGCCGGCCGAGCTGTTCGACGGCGGCTTCGTCACGCTGGCCGGCGCGCAGGTCGACGCGGCCGAGCCCGCGCTCGCGGGGCGCTTCGCGCGCGGCCTGCTGCTGCCGCGCGAAGGCCAGCTCGACAACCGGCAGGCGCTGCGCGCGCTGGCGGCGGGCCTCGCGCAGCGCGGCGTCGAGCTGCACTGGCACGCGACGATCGACGACGCGAACCGCCCCGACGCACATTTCACGATCGATTGCCGCGGCCTCGGCGCGAAAGCCGCGCTGCCCGCGCTGCGCGGCATCCGCGGCGAAGTCGCGCGGGTGCGCGCGCCCGGCATCGGGCTCACGCGGCCCGTGCGGCTGCTGCATCCGCGCTATCCGCTGTATATCGCGCCGAAACAGGACGACCTGTACGTGATCGGCGCGACCGAGGTGGAGGGCGAGGACATGTCGCCCGTCAGCGTGCGCTCCGCGCTCGAACTGCTGAGCGCGGCGTTCTCCGTGCACCCGGCGTTCGGCGAGGCGCGCATCCTCGAACTCAATGCGCAGTGCCGCCCGACGCTGCCCGACCACCGCCCGGCGGTGATCTGGGACGGCGCGACGACGCTCGCCGTCAACGGCCTGTACCGGCACGGCTTCATGATTGCTCCGGAAGTCGCGCATGCGGCGGTCGCGTTCGCGCAGGCCGCGCTCGGCGGCGCGTTCGCCGATGCCGATGCGTTCACCGCGTGGCGCGATGCCGCGCGCTGGCCGGCGCTCCTTCATCACTGCGACGACGCGCGCCAGCCGGCCTGATGCGCGCCGCCGACCGAATTCGACCAAGCCTCATGGATATCCAGATCAACCAACAGACCCTGACGCTGCCCGACGGCGCGACGGTGGCCGACGCGCTCGTCGCGTTCGGCGCGCGTCCGCCTTACGCAGTCGCGCTGAACGGCAATTTCGTCGCGCGCACGCAGCATGCGGCGCGCGCGCTCGCGACGGGCGACAAGCTCGACGTGGTGCACCCCGTCGCGGGCGGCTGAGCGCCGCCGGTTCGCCTCCGCTCTTCCAGGAAAACGACATGACGTCCCTCACTTCCGCCGACGCGCTGACGCTGTACGGCGAAACCTTCGCAAGCCGCGTGCTGCTCGGCACGTCGCGCTATCCGTCGCTGCAGTCGCTGTCCGATTCGATCGCCGCGTCGCGTCCCGGCATGGTGACGGTCGCGCTGCGCCGCCAGATGACGGGCGGCACCGCCGAGGCCGGCTTCTTCGACCTGCTCAAGCGTCACGCGGTACCGCTGCTGCCGAACACGGCCGGTTGCCAGACCGTCGCCGAGGCGGTGACGACCGCGCACATGGCGCGCGAGGTCTTCGAGACCGACTGGATCAAGCTCGAGCTGATCGGCGACGACTACACGCTGCAGCCCGACCCGGTCGGGCTGATCGAGGCGGCCGCGCAGCTGGTCAAGGACGGCTTCAAGGTGCTGCCGTACTGCACCGAGGATCTCGTGATCGGCCGGCGCCTGCTCGACGTCGGCTGCGAGGCGCTGATGCCGTGGGGCGCGCCGATCGGCACCGGCAAGGGCGTCGTGAACCCGTACGGGCTGCGCGTGCTGCGCGAGCGGCTGCCGGACGTGCCGCTGATCGTCGACGCCGGGCTCGGCGTGCCGTCGCATGCGTGCCAGGTGATGGAATGGGGCTTCGACGGCGTGCTGCTGAACACGGCCGTGTCGCAGGCCACGCATCCGGAGATCATGGCGCGCGCGTTCGCGCAGGGTGTCGAGGCCGGCCGTGCGGCCTACCTCGCCGGGCCGATGGATGCGCGCGAGACCGCGCACGCGAGCACGCCGGTCGTGGGGATGCCGTTCTGGCATCAGGACGGGGGCGGCGCATGAGCGCGCGCTTCGCCGATGCGTTCTGGCCGCCGGCCGACGAGCTGGCCGAGGCGGCCGAGCGGATTCGCGGCCGCCTCGGCGACTGGCCGGCCAGCACGACGCCGTGGCGGCTGTGCGTTGCGGCGCCCGACGTGCCGGTCGACGGCGACGTGCTGATCGTGTCGGCCGGCGACCGTGCCGCGCAGGCGCGCGCGTCGGCCGCATCGCGCCCCGCGGCGCCGGATGCGGTCGCGATCGAGTTCGACGAGCACGGCGCGACGCTGCATGCCGCGGACGTGCGCCATGCGCTGGAAGGCGCGCATCCACTCGCCGACGACTGGATCGCGGCGCTGGCCGCGTTCCTCGATTGCGGTTTCGCGCCGATCGACGCGCTGGTGCTCGCGCTCGCGTGGCGTGACGGCGACGAGACGCGCGGCGCGGATGCGTGGCCGGGCGATGCCGCGCGATTTCCCCGCGTCGCCGGCCTGGCCGCCGCGCCCGAGCCCGCATTCCCGCCGTGCCCCGCGCAACTCGGCCTCTATCCGGTCGTCCCCGACGCCGAATGGGTCGAGCGCGTGCTCGATTGCGGCGCGCGGACCGTGCAACTGCGCGTGAAAGGCGCGGATCCTGCCGCGTTGCGCGGCGAAATCGCGCGTGCGGTGGCGGCCGGGCGCCGCTATCCCGATGCGCGCGTGTTCATCAACGATCACTGGCAGATCGCGGTAGAAGAGGGGGCGTACGGCGTACATCTGGGCCAGGAAGACCTCGAGACAGCCGATCTGGCCGCGATCGCGCGCGCCAGCCTGCGGCTCGGACTGTCGAGCCACGGCTATTACGAAATGTTGCGGGCGTTGCACGAGCGCCCGAGCTATCTCGCGCTCGGCCCCGTGTACGCGACCGCGACCAAGGCGGTCGCCGCGCCGCCGCAGGGACTCGCGCGAATCGCCCGCTATGCACGCTTCGCGGGGGCGCGGGCGCCGCTCGTCGCGATCGGCGGCGTGGGCCTCGACGCGTTGCCTGACGTGCTGGCGACGGGCGTCGGCAGCGTCGCGGTCGTCAGTGCGATAACGGGCGCGATCGATTATCGGGCGGCGGTTGTTGCGTTGCAGCAATGTTTTGCCCGACAATTTGACAATCATTGACCGCAGGGCCCGGAACGGCGTCACGACATCATTCCAATGCAGGCCCTATAATTCGGCGTTCTGCGTTAAAGGATTGTCCGCTCCGTGAGCCCCACTCCTACCGAGACTCTGCTGGAACTTCGCGACGTCGACTTTGGCTATGGCGAGCGCCTCGTCCTGTCGAACCTGAACCTGCGCTTCGGGCGCGGCCAGGTCGTCGCTGTCATGGGCGGGTCGGGCTGCGGCAAGACGACCGTGCTGCGCCTGATCGGCGGCCTGGTGCGTGCAAGCCGCGGCCAGGTGCTGTTCGACGGCGCCGACGTCGGCGCGCAGACGCGCGACGGCCTGTACGCGCTGCGCCGCAAGATGGGCATGCTGTTCCAGTTCGGCGCGCTGTTCACCGACATGTCGGTGTTCGAGAACGTCGCGTTCGCGCTGCGCGAACACACCGACCTGCCCGAAGACCTGGTCCGCGACCTCGTGCTGATGAAGCTCAACGCGGTCGGGCTGCGCGGCGCGCGCGACCTGATGCCCTCCGAGGTGTCGGGCGGGATGGCGCGCCGTATCGCGCTCGCGCGCGCGATCGCGCTCGATCCGCAGCTCATCATGTACGACGAGCCGTTCGCGGGCCTCGATCCGATCTCGCTCGGCATCACCGCGAACCTGATCCGCACGCTGAACCAGGCGCTCGGCGCGACGTCGATCCTCGTCACGCACGATGTGCCGGAATCCTTCGCGATCGCCGATTACGTGTATTTCCTGGCCAACGGCGGCGTGCTCGCGCAGGGGACGCCCGCCGAGCTGCGCGCGTCGACCGAGCCGAGCGTGCGGCAGTTCATCGACGGCGCGCCGGACGGCCCGTTCAAATTTCATTACACGAGCCCGCCGCTGGCAGCGGATTTCGGGCTCGGCGGAGGGCGCGCATGATCAGCGCGATCGGACGTTACGTCATCGGCGGCCTCGAGCGCGCGGGCTACGGCACGCGGCTGTTCGTGCGCCTCGTGCTGGAATTCTTCCCGCTGCTGCGCCGGCCGCGGCTGGTCACGAAGCAGATCCACTTCCTCGGCAACTATTCGTTCGTGATCATCGCCGTGTCGGGCCTGTTCGTCGGCTTCGTGCTCGGCCTGCAGGGCTACTACACGCTGAACCGCTACGGATCCGAGCAGGCGCTCGGCCTGCTGGTCGCGCTGTCGCTCGTGCGCGAGCTTGGGCCCGTCGTGACCGCGCTGCTGTTCGCGGGCCGCGCGGGCACGTCGCTCACGGCCGAGATCGGCCTGATGAAGGCCGGCGAGCAGCTCACCGCGCTCGAGATGATGGCCGTCGATCCGATCAAGACGGTGATCGCGCCGCGCCTGTGGGCCGGCATTATCGCGATGCCGCTGCTTGCCGCGATCTTCAACGCGGTCGGCGTGCTCGGCGGTTATTTCGTCGGCGTCGTGCTGATCGGCGTCGATCCGGGCGCGTTCTGGTCGCAGATGCAGGGCGGGGTCCAGGTGTGGGCCGACGTCGGCAACGGCGTGATCAAGAGCATCGTGTTCGGGTTCGCCGTGACCTTCATTGCACTGTTTCAAGGGTATGAAGCGAAGCCCACGCCCGAGGGCGTGTCGCGCGCGACGACCAAGACGGTCGTGTTCGCGTCGCTCGCCGTACTCGGCCTCGATTTCCTGCTGACCGCGCTGATGTTCAGCTAAGCCTCAGCCAAGCCAAATTTTGGGATGACGATGAAAAAGACTGCTCTCGACTTCTGGGTCGGCCTGTTCGTGGTGGTGGGCTTCCTTGCGGTGCTGTTCCTGGCGCTCAAGGTCGGCAACATGAGCTCGCTGTCCTTTCAGCCGACCTACTCGGTGCGGATGAAATTCGACAACATCGGCGGGCTGAAGCCGCGCGCGGCCGTGAAGAGTGCCGGCGTCGTGGTCGGCCGCGTGAAGGCGATCGGCTTCGACACCAATACGTATCAGGCGCTCGTGACGATCGACGTCGACGGCCAGTACCAGTTCCCGAAGGATTCGTCGGCGAAGATCCTGACGTCCGGCCTGCTCGGCGAGCAGTACATCGGCCTCGATCCGGGCGGTGACACCGAAATGCTGAAGTCGGGCGATACGATCACGATGACGCAGTCGGCGATCGTGCTCGAGAATCTGATCGGCCAGTTCCTGTACAGCAAGGCGGCCGACGCGGGCGGCGCGAAGCCGGCATCCGGCGCGTCCGCCGCACCGGCAGCACCGGCCGCACCCGCACCGGTCGCGGTGCCGGCGTCAGCGGTGGCCGGCTCGGCTGCCCAATAACCACACGAGAGAAAGACAAGAGGGAATGACCATGCAGACGATCCGCATCAGGCACGCCGCGCTCGCAGTGGCGGCAGTCGCCGCGTTGAGCGGTTGCGCGACCGTACAGACGCCGACCAAGGGCGATCCGCTCGAAGGCTTCAACCGGTCGATGTACAAGTTCAACGACACGGTCGACACGTATGCGCTGAAGCCGGTCGCGAAGGGCTACCAGTACGTGGTGCCGCAGCCGGTGCGCGACAGCGTGACGAACTTCTTCTCGAACATCGGCGACGTCTACATCGCGGCGAACAACATCGTGCAGCTGCGGATCGCGGACGGCGTCGGCGACATCATGCGCGTCGTGATCAACACGGTGTTCGGCGTCGGCGGCCTGTTCGACGTCGCGACGATCGCGAAACTGCCGAAGCACACGGCCGACTTCGGGATCACGATGGGCCGCTACGGCATGCCGTCGGGCCCGTACCTCGTGCTGCCGCTGCTCGGCCCGAGCACGCTGCGCGACACGGCCGGCCTCGGCGTCGACTACGTCGGCAACCCGCTCACCTACGTGAAGCCGGACGGCCTGAGCTGGGGCCTGTTCGGCGTGAACCTCGTCAACACGCGCGCGAACCTGCTCGGCGCGGGCGACGTGCTGGATGCCGCAGCGCTCGACAAGTATTCGTTCGTACGCAACGCGTACCTGCAGCGCCGCCAGATGCTGATCAGCAACGCGCGGGGCGAGGCCGCGGCGACGTCGAGCAACGACGCGCTGCCGAAGTACGATCTGCCGGACGACGGCGCGGCACCGGCGGCAGCCGGCGCGGCCGGTACGGCGGGCGCGGCGGCGGTGGGTGGCGCGACGGCGCCGGCGGGCGCATCGGGCGCGGCGGTGCCCGCACCGGCGTCGGGCACGCCCGAAGCGCCGAACCCGGCCAGCGAAACGAACGTGCCGGCGATGCAGGTCGCGCCGCCGTCGCCGGGCGGGTTCCGCTTCCCGAGCATCCGGCTGCACTGACCCACTTACATTCGTTACAGCCGGAAACGATTCAGTCGGTAGCGTTCGCGAACTTGCGCGTAAGCTACCGGCTCCAACCTCCGCATTGACTCTTCATGCAGGTCACTATGATGAAAAAACTGTTCCTGATTCCCGTTTTCGCGGCGCTGTTCTCGTTCGGCAGCGCAGCTCACGCGCAAGTCGACCAGTCGAACCCGCAGGCGCTGATCAAGACGGCGACCCAGCAGGTGCTCGACGAGGTCAAGCAGCAGACGATCAAGCAGGGCGACACCAACCGCATCATCACGATCGTCAACAAGGACATCCTGCCGTACACGGATTTCCGTCGCACCACGCAGCTCGCGATGGGCCGCAACTGGCGCGCGGCGTCGGCCGAGCAGCAGCAGCAGGTTCAGGAGCAGTTCAAGCTGCTGCTGATCCGCACGTATTCGGGCGCGCTCGCTCAGCTGAAGCCGGACCAGCAGATCCAGTACCCGCCGTTCCGCGCCGATCCGGCCGACACCGACGTCGTCGTGAAGACGGTCGCGCTGAACAACGGCCAGCCGGTCCAGATCGACTACCGCCTGTACAAGACGTCCAACGGCTGGAAGGTGTATGACCTGAACGTGCTCGGCGCGTGGCTGATCCAGACGTACCAGCAGCAGTTCAACGAGAAGATCCAGCAAAGCGGCGTGGACGGCCTGATCAAGTTCCTGACGCAGCGCAACCAGGAACTTGCCGCGGGCAAGCAAGCTTCGTGAGCGGCTTCGCGGCCGGCTCCTCGCTGACCGTCGCGAGCGCGAAGTCCGCGCTCGCGGACGGTCTTGCGCGCATCGACGCGGGTGCCACCGCCGTCGATTGCGCGGCGCTGACGCAGTTCGACTCGTCCGCGCTCGCCGTGCTGCTCGCATGGCAACGCGCCGCGAAAGCCCGCGGCGCCACCCTCGACATCCTCAATCTCCCCCCGAAGCTCGCCAGCCTCGCGAACGCCTACGGCGTCGACGCGCTCATCGAAGGCACCGGGCGACATTGACCCTGTCCGATCGAAGCCTGCCGCGCCAGCCGGCGCGCGCACGCTTCAGGCCGCGCGCCTTCAGCGCCGGCCTCACCAGCCGGTTTGCCCTATAATCAAGCGTTTTGCGGGGCAGCCAATCGGCGTCCGGCCCCCATTTTCATCCGCAGCAAGCACAGAATAGGCGTCGCGGCCCTTGCGTCGCGCACAGTCATGTCAGCCATAGAAATCCGTCACGTCAAGAAGCGCTACAAATCGCTTCAGGCGCTCAAGGGCGTCAGCCTGTCGGTCGAGGAAGGCGAGTTTTTCGGTCTGCTCGGCCCGAACGGCGCAGGCAAGACCACGCTCATCAGTATCCTCGCCGGGCTCGCCAGGGCCGATGAAGGCAGTATCTCGGTGCTCGGCCACGACGTCGTCAAGGACTTCCGGGGCGCGCGCCGCGCGCTCGGCGTGGTGCCGCAGGAGCTCGTGTTCGATCCGTTCTTCACCGTTCGCGAGACGCTGCGGATCCAGTCCGGCTATTTCGGGCTGCGCCGCAACGACGACTGGATCGATGAAGTGATGGCCAATCTCGACCTCACCGAGAAGGCCGACGCGAACATGCGCGCGCTGTCGGGCGGAATGAAGCGCCGCGTGCTGGTCGCGCAGGCGCTCGTGCATCGTCCGCCCGTCATCGTGCTCGACGAGCCGACCGCGGGCGTCGACGTCGAACTGCGCCAGACGCTGTGGAAATTCATCTCGCGGCTGAACCGCGAGGGCCACACGATCGTCCTGACCACCCATTACCTCGAGGAAGCCGAGTCACTGTGCGACCGCATCGCGATGCTGCGTCGCGGTGAAGTCGTCGCGCTCGACCGCACCGACGCGCTGCTGCGCCGCTTCGCGGGGCTGCAGCTGTACCTGCGGCTCGCGACGGGCGCGCTGCCTGCCGAGCTGCGAGGGCTGGAGACCGATCCGGCCGCGCGCGCGCCGGGCGAGCATCTGCTGCGTCTGACGAACTACGACGACGTCGAGCGTATCCTCGCGCAGTGTCGCGCGGCGGGCTGCACGTTCGACGAGATCGAGGTCCGCAAGGCCGACCTCGAAGACGTGTTCGTCCAGGTGATGAACGGGGCCGAGGTGATCGAGGGGCTGGCATGAATCAACAACCCACACGCGAACTGCGTTCGCCCGGGGAGGCGCGGCCGCCCCGTTCCCTGCAAACGCCCGAGCCCGCCGTCGTGGCGGGAAGCGGGTTTCGAACGCTGTTCTACAAGGAACTGCTGCGGTTCTGGAAGGTGTCGTTCCAGACGGTGTGCGCGCCGATCGTGACGGCGCTGCTGTATCTGACGATCTTCGGCCACGCGCTGTCGGGCCGCGTCGAGGTGTATCCGGGCGTCGAGTACGTGAGCTTTCTCGTGCCCGGCCTCGTGATGATGAGCGTGCTGCAGAACGCGTTCGCGAACAGCTCGTCGTCGCTGATCCAGTCGAAGATCACCGGCAACCTCGTGTTCATGCTGCTGCCGCCGCTGTCGTACCGCGACATCTTCGGCGCGTACGTGCTCGCGTCCGTCGTGCGCGGCCTCGCGGTCGGCGCGGGCGTGTTCGTCGTGACGATCTGGTTTGTCCCGATGCATTTCGCGGCGCCGTTGTTCATCATCGCATTCGCGCTGCTCGGCTCGGCGATCCTCGGCACGCTGGGGCTGATCGCCGGGATCTGGGCCGAGAAGTTCGACCAGCTCGCCGCGTTCCAGAACTTCCTGATCATGCCGCTGACGTTCCTGTCCGGCGTGTTCTATTCGACGCACTCGCTGCCGCCCGTGTGGCGCGAGATCTCGCGTCTCAACCCGTTTTTCTACATGATCGACGGCTTCCGTTACGGGTTCTTCGGCGCGTCCGACATCAACCCGCTCGCGAGCCTCGCGATCGTCACCGGTTTCTTCGTGCTGCTCGCGATCTTCGCGATGCGGCTGCTCGCGACCGGCTACAAACTGCGTCATTGATATCGACAGGCAGCGGCCGCCCCCGGGCGGCGCGCGCCGACAGGAGCCCCTCATGTTGCCGACTCCCGAACAGGTCAAGCAATACATCGCCGGCGGTCTCGCCTGCACCCATCTGGAAGTCGAAGGCGACGGCCAGCATTTCTTCGCGACGATCGTGTCGGCGGCCTTCGAAGGCAAGCGGCCGATCCAGCGGCACCAGCTCGTCTATGCGGCGCTCGGCGATCGCATGAAACAGGAAATCCACGCGCTCAGCATGAAAACGCTGACGCCCGCCGAATGGCAGAACGCATAACCGGAACCACTGAGTGCAAGTCACCGTCAACGAGCGCGACGCCGTCCAGAGCGTCGCCACGGCACACCCGGCCGCCAACGGGGAATCGCAGGGACACGGGATGGACAAGCTGGTGGTCGAAGGCGGTCGCCGGCTTTCGGGCGAGATCGTCGTGTCGGGCGCGAAGAATGCCGCGCTGCCGATCCTGTGCGCGGGGCTGCTCAGCGCCGAGCCGGTCGAGCTCGACAACGTGCCGAACCTGAAGGACGTGCGCACCACGCTGAAGGTGCTGAACCAGATGGGCGTGAAGAGCGAAACGGACGGCTGCCGCGTGCAGCTCGACGCGTCGCGCGTCGACAACCTCGTTGCGCCGTACGAGCTCGTCAAGACGATGCGCGCGTCGATTCTCGTGCTCGGGCCGCTGCTCGCGCGCTTCGGCGAGGCGAAGGTGTCGCTGCCGGGCGGCTGCGCGATCGGCGCGCGTCCGGTCGACCAGCACATCAAGGGCCTGCAGGCGATGGGCGCCGAGATCAGCATCGAGCACGGCTTCATCGAAGCGCGCGCGAAGCGCCTGAAGGGCGCGCGCATCGTGACCGACATGATCACGGTGACGGGGACGGAAAACCTGCTGATGGCCGCGACGCTGGCCGACGGCGAGACGGTGATCGAGAACGCGGCGCGCGAGCCGGAAGTGAGCGATCTCGCACACTTGCTGGTCGCGATGGGCGCGAAAATCACCGGCATCGGCACCGATCGCCTGGTGATCCAGGGCGTCGAGCGGCTGCACGGCGCGCGCCATTCGGTGATTCCCGACCGCATCGAGGCCGGCACGTTCCTGTGCGCGGTCGCGGCGGCCGGCGGCGACGTGCTGCTGACGGGCGTGCGCCCGCACATCCTCGACGCGGTGATCGACAAGCTGCGCGAGGCCGGCGTGTCGATCGAGGAAGGCGACAGCTGGCTGCGCGTGCGGATGGACCGCCGCCCGTCGGCGGTGACGATCCGCACGTCGGAATACCCGGCGTTCCCGACCGACATGCAGGCGCAGTTCATGGCCCTCAATTCGGTCGCGACGGGCACCGCGCAGATCGTCGAGACCATCTTCGAGAACCGCTTCATGCACGTGCAGGAGCTGAACCGGCTCGGCGCGAACATCACGATCGACGGCAACACGGCGCTCGTGACGGGCGTCGACAAGCTGTCCGGCGCGAACGTGATGGCGACCGACCTGCGCGCATCGGCGAGCCTCGTGATCGCCGGGCTGCGCGCCGAAGGCGAAACGCTCGTCGACCGCATCTATCACCTGGACCGCGGCTACGACCGCATGGAAACCAAACTGACCGCCGTCGGCGCGAACGTGCGCCGCCTCTCCGGGAGCCAAGCATGACCGCGCCGCTGACCCTCGCCCTGTCGAAGGGCCGGATTTTCGAGGAAACCCTGCCGCTGCTGGCTGCCGCCGGCGTGCAGGTGGCCGAGGATCCGGAAACGTCGCGCAAGCTGATCCTGCCGACGACCGATCCGAACCTGCGCGTGATCATCGTGCGTGCGAGCGACGTGCCGACCTATGTCGAATACGGCGCGGCCGATTTCGGCGTGGCCGGCAAGGACGTGCTGGTCGAGCACGGCGGCTCGGGCCTGTACCAGCCGATCGATCTGAACATTGCACGCTGCCGGATGTCGGTGGCCGTGCCGGCCGGCTTCGACTATGCGAACGCGGTGCGCCAGGGCGCGCGCCTGCGGGTCGCGACCAAGTACGTCGAAACGGCACGCGAACACTTCGCCGCGAAGGGCGTGCACGTCGACCTGATCAAGCTGTACGGCTCGATGGAGCTGGCGCCGCTGGTCGGGCTGGCCGACGCGATCGTCGACCTCGTCAGCTCGGGCGGCACGCTGAAGGCGAACAATCTGGTCGAGGTCGAGGAGATCATGGCGATCTCGTCGCGCCTCGTCGTGAACCAGGCTGCGCTGAAGTTGAAGCGCGCGGCGCTCAAGCCGATTCTCGACGCGTTCGAACGCGCGTCGCAGAATGGCAATTGAGCGCATCACCGTAACGGAACTCCCATGGCCATCACCATCCGCAAACTCGATTCGACGAGCGACGGCTTCGGCGCCGCGCTGCGCGCGCTGCTCGCGTTCGAGGCGAGCGAGGACGAAGCGATCGAGCAATCGGTCGCGAAGATCCTCGCCGACGTGAAGTCGCGCGGCGACGCCGCGGTGCTCGAGTACACGAACCGCTTCGACCGGCTGGACGCGAGCAGCGTCGCCGCGCTCGAACTGCCGCAGGACGCGCTGCAGACGGCGCTCGACGGCCTCGCGCCGAAGGCACGCGCGGCGCTGGAAGCGGCCGCCGCACGCGTGCGTGCGTACCACGAGAAGCAGAAGATCGAGTGCGGCACGCATAGCTGGCAGTACACGGAAAGCGACGGCACGGTGCTCGGCCAGAAGGTCACGCCGCTCGACCGCGTCGGCCTGTACGTGCCGGGCGGCAAGGCCGCCTATCCGTCGTCGGTGCTGATGAACGCGATTCCCGCGCGGGTCGCGGGCGTCGGCGAGATCGTGATGGTCGTGCCGACCCCGGACGGCGTGAAGAACGATCTCGTGCTCGCCGCGGCGCTGCTCGGCGGCGTCGATCGCGTGTTCACGATCGGCGGCGCGCAGGCGGTCGGCGCGCTCGCGTACGGCACGGCCACGGTGCCGGCGGTCGACAAGATCTGCGGGCCGGGCAATGCGTACGTCGCATCGGCGAAGCGCCGCGTGTTCGGCACGGTCGGCATCGACATGATCGCCGGCCCGTCGGAAATCCTCGTGCTGTGCGACGGCACGACCGATCCGAGCTGGGTCGCGATGGACCTGTTCTCGCAGGCCGAACACGACGAGCTCGCGCAGTCGATCCTGCTGTGCCCGGACGCCGCGTTCCTCGAGCGCGTCGAGAAGGCGATCGACGAGCTGCTGCCGACGATGCCGCGCCGCGAGGTGATCCGTGCGTCGCTCGAAGGCCGCGGCGCGCTGATCAAGGTGCGCGACATGGCCGAAGCGTGCCGGATCGCGAACGACATCGCGCCCGAGCACCTCGAGATTTCCGCGCTGGAGCCGCAGCAATGGGGCCAGCAGATCCGCCATGCCGGCGCGATCTTCCTCGGCCGCTACACGAGCGAAAGCCTCGGCGACTACTGCGCGGGCCCGAACCACGTGCTGCCGACGTCGCGCACCGCGCGCTTCTCGTCGCCGCTCGGCGTGTACGACTTCATCAAGCGCTCGAGCCTGATCGAAGTCAGCGCCGAAGGGGCGCAGACGCTGGGCGAAATCGCATCCGAGCTCGCGTACGGCGAAGGGCTGCAGGCGCACGCGCGCAGCGCCGAGCTGCGGATGAAGGGGTGACACGCGCCGCGGCCGGTGCTGACGCACCGGCCGCGGTCGACGAGGAGACCCCGCGCAGGGCGGCAGCCGCCGCCGTGCCGAGACCATTTGACGCCGGTGCGAAGCACGCCGGCTTGAGACCATGACGACGCCCCAAGACATCATCCGCCGCGACGTGCTCGCGATGACGAGCTACCCGGTGCCCGACGCGAGCGGCTTCGTGAAGCTCGACGCGATGGAGAATCCGTATTCGCTGCCCGCGCCGCTTGCGGCCGCGCTTGGCGAGCGCCTCGCGCAGGTCGCGCTGAACCGCTACCCGGCGCCGCGCCCGGGCGCGCTGCTCGACAAGCTGCGCCGCGCGATGGGCGTGCCGGCCGCGTGCGACGTGCTGCTCGGCAACGGCTCGGACGAAATCATCAGCATGATGTCGGTGGCATGCGCGAAGCCGGGCGCGAAGGTGCTCGCGCCGGTGCCGGGCTTCGTGATGTACGAGCTGTCCGCGAAGTTCGCGCAGCTCGAATTCGTCGGCGTGCCGCTCAAGGGCGACCTGACGCTCGACGCCGACGCGATGATCGCGGCGGTCGCCGAGCACCGGCCCGCGCTCGTCTATCTCGCGTACCCGAACAACCCGACCGGCACGCTGTACGACGAAGCCGACGTCGAGCGGATCATCGCGGCCGCGCAACACAGCCTGATCGTGATCGACGAGGCGTATCAGCCGTTCGCGGAGCGCTCGTGGCTGCCGCGCGCCGCCGAGTTCGACAACGTCGTCGTGATGCGCACGGTGTCGAAGCTCGGCCTGGCCGGCATCCGCCTCGGCTATCTCGCGGGGCTGCCCACATGGCTGACCGAGTTCGACAAGGTGCGCCCGCCGTACAACATCAACGTGCTGACCCAGGCGAGCGCCGATTTCCTGCTCGACCACCTCGACGTGCTCGATGCGCAGGCGGCCGAACTGCGTGCGGAACGCACGCGCCTCGCGCAGGCCGTGGCCGCGCTGCCGGGCGCGACGGTGTTCCCGAGCGCCGGCAATTTCCTGCTGGTGCGCGTGCCGGACGCGGCGGCGGTGTTCGATGCGCTGCTCACCGAGCGGGTGCTGATCAAAAACGTGAGTAAAATGCATCCGTTGCTGGCCGAATGCGTGCGGCTGACCGTCGGTTCTCCCGACGAAAACGCGCGCCTGCTGGCTGCCTTGAAACTCGCGCTGCCCGGTTGAGCCCAGGGCGCGGCGCGCGACGATCAATCCCCATTTACATCAGACTCAATCAAGGAATTGCCATGCGTGTGGCGGAAGTCGTTCGCAATACCAGCGAAACGCAGATCCGTGTGAAGCTCGATCTCGACGGTACGGGCCGGCAGAAGCTGGCCACCGGCGTGCCGTTTCTCGACCATATGCTCGATCAGATCGCGCGCCATGGTCTGATCGATCTCGAGGTCGAAGCGCATGGCGATACGCATATCGACGACCACCACACGGTCGAGGACGTCGGTATCACGCTCGGCCAGGCCGTCGCGAAGGCGATCGGCGACAAGAAGGGCATTCGGCGCTACGGCCATTCGTACGTGCCGCTCGACGAGGCGCTGTCGCGCGTCGTGATCGACTTCTCGGGCCGGCCGGGTCTCGAATTCCACGTGCCGTTCACGCGTGCGCGGATCGGTACGTTCGACGTCGATCTGTCGATCGAATTCTTCCGCGGGTTCGTGAACCACGCGGGCGTCACGCTGCATATCGACAACCTGCGCGGGATCAACGCGCACCATCAGCTCGAAACGGTGTTCAAGGCATTCGGCCGGGCGCTGCGTGCGGCGGTGGAGCTCGACGAGCGCGCGGCGGGGCAGATTCCGTCGACGAAGGGCAGCCTCTAACCTTCCGGACGGGCGCACGCCCAGGACAACCTCACGGCTTCGGCGCGACGCGCCGGCTTGCGATGGATCTGCTCAAATCGTTCATTTCGCTGCTGGCGCTGATCAACCCGGTCGGCGCGGTGCCGTTCTTCCTGAGCCTGACGGCGCAGCAGACGGACGGCGAGCGGCGCCGCACGATCCGGATCGCGTCGGTGTCGGTGTTCTGCGTGATGACGGTGACGACGCTGCTCGGGCAGCAGATCATCGACTTCTTCGGCATTTCGGTCGGCTCGCTCGAAGTGGGCGGCGGGATCATCATGCTGCTGATGGCGATCAACATGCTGAACGCGCAGATCGGCAACACGCGATCGACGCCGGAGGAGCGCTACGAGGCCGAGTCGAAGGACAACATCGCGGTCGTGCCGCTGGCGATTCCGCTGCTCACGGGCCCCGGCTCGATCAGCACGGTGATCATCTATGCGGCGAACTCGCATCACTGGTACGAGCGGGCCGGGCTGATCGCGATCGGCGCGGCCCTGGCTATTCTGTGTTTCGTCGCGATGCGGCTCGCCGAGCCGATCGCGAACTGGATCGGCCGCACCGGCATCAACATCGCCACGCGGCTGATGGGTTTGATGCTGTCGGCGCTGGCGGTGGAATTCATCGTCAACGGACTGAGGGCGCTACTGCCTGCACTGAGATGAAAACTTCGATTGCGATTGTGGATTATGGGATGGGCAACCTGCGCTCGGTCGCGCAGGCGCTCAAGAAGGCCGAACCGGCCGCCGACGTGGCGATCGTCGACACGCCGGCCGCGATTCGCGCGGCCGACCGCGTCGTGCTGCCCGGCCAGGGCGCGATGCCGGACTGCATGCGCTGCCTCGGCGAATCGGGGCTGCAGGACGCGGTGATCGAGGCGTCGCGCACGAAGCCGCTGCTCGGCGTGTGCGTCGGCGAGCAGATGCTGTTCGACTGGAGCGCGGAAGGCGACACGAAGGGCCTCGGCCTGTTGCCCGGCAAGGTCGTGCGCTTCGAGCTCGACGGCCGGCTGCAGGACGACGGCTCGCGCTTCAAGGTGCCGCAGATGGGCTGGAACCGCGTGCGCCAGTCGCAGCCGCACCCGCTGTGGGACGGCGTGCCAGACGACGCATACTTTTATTTCGTACACAGCTATTACGTGAGGCCGGACAACCCGGCACACACGGTCGGCGAAACGGCATACGGCGCGCCGTTTACGTCCGCGGTCGCGCGGGACAATCTCTTCGCGACCCAATTCCACCCCGAGAAAAGCGCGGAAGTCGGGTTGCGTCTGTATCGCAACTTCGTACACTGGAAGCCGTGAGCGTCGCGTGCGTGCCACAGTCGGCGGGCCGGAACGGCCTGTCGCACGATGCGCGCACACGAAAGCGCCGAAAGAGTTGTACTAAACTAGCGAGGCGGCGCGGTACCGGATCGACCGGTGCGCGCCGGATCCTTTTCTTCTTCCACGACGACACCCGATTGCTATGCTGCTGATTCCGGCCATCGATCTCAAAGACGGTCAGTGTGTGCGCCTCAAACAGGGCGATATGGACCAGGCCACGATTTTCTCCGAGGACCCGGCGGCGATGGCCCGCAAGTGGGTCGATCTCGGCGCCCGGCGGCTGCATCTGGTCGACCTGAACGGCGCATTCGCCGGCAAGCCGAAGAACCTCGATGCGATCGAAGCGATCCTCGACGAAGTCGGCGACGAAATCCCCGTACAGCTCGGCGGCGGCATCCGCAGCCTCGAGACGGTCGAGAAGTATCTCGACGCCGGTTTGTCCTACGTGATCATCGGCACGGCGGCCGTGAAGGACCCGGGTTTCCTGCGGGATGCGTGCACCGCGTTCGCGGGCAACATCATCGTCGGCCTCGATGCGAAGGACGGCAAGGTCGCGACCGACGGCTGGAGCAAGCTGACGGGCCACGAAGTGATCGATCTCGCGCTGAAGTTCGAGGACTACGGCGTCGAATCGATCGTCTACACCGACATCGGCCGCGACGGGATGCTGCAAGGCATCAATATCGAGGCGACCGTGAAGCTCGCTCAGGCGGTCGGCATTCCGGTGATCGCCAGCGGCGGCCTGTCGAACCTCGCGGACATCGACAGCCTGTGCGAAGTGGAAGAGCACGGCGTCGAAGGCGTGATCTGCGGCCGTGCGATCTACTCCGGCGATCTCGATTTCGCGGCCGCGCAAAAGCGCGCGGACGAACTGAACGGCGAACTCGACAACGCGTAAGCGCGGTTGTCCCGTTCTCCGGGGCCGCCTGCGGGCGGCCCCGACCGGAAGCCTCGCGCGAGGCTTCCGTAACCGGCCGTCCCATCGCGGCCTTTGGCGCAACATCATGGCTCTAGCTAAACGCATCATCCCCTGCCTGGACGTGACCGCCGGGCGCGTCGTCAAGGGCGTCAACTTCGTCGAGCTGCGCGATGCCGGCGACCCGGTCGAAATCGCCCGCCGCTATGACGACCAGGGCGCCGACGAACTGACGTTCCTCGACATCACCGCGACCTCCGACCAGCGCGACCTGATCCTGCCGATCATCGAAGCCGTCGCGTCGCAGGTGTTCATTCCGCTGACCGTCGGCGGCGGCGTGCGCGCCGTCGAGGACGTGCGGCGCCTGCTGAACGCGGGCGCGGACAAGGTCAGCATGAATTCGTCGGCGGTCGCGAACCCGCAGCTCGTGCGCGACGCGGCCGATAAATACGGCTCGCAGTGCATCGTCGTCGCGATCGACGCGAAGCGCGTGTCGGCCGACGGCGAGACGCCGCGCTGGGAAGTGTTCACGCACGGCGGCCGCAAGAACACGGGCCTCGACGCGATCGAATGGGCGCGCAGGATGGCCGAGCTCGGCGCGGGCGAGATCCTGCTCACGAGCATGGACCGCGACGGCACGAAGTCGGGCTTCGACCTCGCGCTCACGCGCGGCGTGTCGGACGCGGTGCCGGTGCCGGTGATCGCGTCGGGCGGCGTCGGCTCGCTGCAGCACCTGGCCGACGGCATCAAGGACGGCCGCGCCGACGCGGTGCTGGCCGCGAGCATCTTCCACTACGGCGAGCACACGGTCGGCGAGGCGAAGCGCTTCATGTCCGACCAGGGCATCCCGGTGAGGCTGTGATGAATACGGAAACGAAAGCGCTGCCCGCGTGGCTCGACAAGGTCCGCTGGGACGACAACGGCCTCGTGCCGGTGATCGCGCAGGAAGCGTCGACGAACGACGTGCTGATGTTCGCGTGGATGAATCGCGAGGCGCTCGCGAAGACGATCGAGACGCAGCGCGCGGTTTATTATTCGCGTTCGCGCAAGCGCCTGTGGTTCAAGGGCGAGGAGTCGGGCCACGTGCAGCACGTGCACGAGGTGCGGCTCGATTGCGACGAGGACGTCGTGCTGCTGAAGGTCGAGCAGGTGTCGGGCATCGCATGCCACACCGGCCGGCATTCGTGCTTCTTCCAGAAATTCGAAGGCACGGTGGACGGCGGCGACTGGGTCGCGGTCGACCCGGTGCTGAAAGACCCCGAACACATCTACAAATGACGCAATCGACCGAAGACACGCTGCTGCGCCTCGCGGCCGTGATCGATAGCCGCAAGGGCGGCGACCCCGATCAATCGTACGTATCGCGCCTGTTTCACAAGGGCGACGACGCGGTGCTGAAGAAGATCGGCGAAGAAGCGACCGAAGTCGTGCTGGCCGCGAAGGACGTGCGCCAGGGCGGCGCGCCGACGGCGCTGGTCGGCGAAGTGGCCGATCTGTGGTTCCACTGCCTCGTGATGCTGTCGCATTTCGACCTGAGCCCGGCCGACGTGATCGGCGAGCTCGAGCGCCGCGAAGGGCTGTCGGGCATCGAGGAAAAGGCGCTGCGCAAGCGCCGCGAGCGCGAGGAAAACGGCGGGTGACGGCTCGCAGCCTGCCGCGCCGGCAACAGTGCGGTAAGCTGTAAGAATTGTCATCTAACGGGGGTAGCATCATGACCGATACGCCGAGCGAGTTTCCGACGCCGTCGGTGCCGGGCGCAGCGGACGCCGAGCGGTTGAAGGGCTTGCGCACGCTGACGCACGTGCTGTACGGCCTCTATGCGATTCATTGGCTGACGGGCGGCGTGACCGGCATCATCGCGATCATCATCAACTACGTGAAGCGCGACGACGTGGCCGGCACGCAGTACGCCGACCATTTCGAGTGGCAGATCCGCACGTTCTGGCGCGCGCTGATCGCATACGTGATCGGCTTCGCGCTGATGTTCGTGGTGGTGGGATTCGTGATCATGTTTGTCACGTGGATCTGGACGCTGTACCGTATCATCAAGGGTTGGCTGTACCTGAACGACAACAAGACGCTCGATCCGCAGGCCTGGTTCTGACCGGCGCGCGGGGCGTTTCGCAGGAGCAACATGAGTCACGATCCGAATTGCCTGTTCTGCAAGATCGCGGCGGGCGAGATCCCGAGCGAGAAGGTGCACGAGGACGACGAATTCGTCGCGTTTCGCGACATCCGCCCGGCGGCCGAGACGCACGTGCTGGTGATTCCGCGCCGGCACCTGCCGACGCTGTCGGCGGCGAGCGAGGCCGATGCGCCGATGCTCGGCCGGATGCTGCTGCTCGTCGCGCGTCTGGCGGACCAGCTCGGCGTGGCCTACACGGGCGGCGAAACCGGTTTTCGCACGGTGATCAACACGGGCCCCGGCGGCGGGCAGGAGGTCTACCACCTGCACGCGCATATCCTGGCCGGTCCGCGCCCGTGGCTGCGGATGGGTTGACGTAGCGGGGCGTTTCCCCGCGTCGATAGTCGAAGCCGGCGTGCCGCCGGCGATTTGCGCCGCCACGCGGCATGGTTGAGGAGAGGTTTCATCATGGGTGGATTGAGCATTTGGCACTGGCTGATCGTGCTGCTGATCGTCGCGCTGGTTTTCGGTACGAAGAAGCTGCGCAACATCGGCAACGACCTCGGCAGCGCCGTGAAGGGCTTCAAGGACGGCATGAAGGAAGGCGAGACACCGGCGGATGCGCAGCAACTGCCGCGCACGGGTACGGTCGACGTCAACGCGAAGGAAACGACGCGTTCCGACTCGAACAAGGCGTAACGCCGGCAAGCTGACAGGCATACGCGATGCTGGATCTCGGTCTTTCGAAGATGGCGCTGATCGGCGTCGTCGCGCTCGTGGTGCTCGGCCCCGAGCGCCTGCCGCGCGTCGCGCGTACGGCCGGCGCATTGTTCGGCCGCGCGCAGCGGTACATCAACGACGTGAAGGCCGAGGTCTCGCGCGAAATCGAACTCGACGCGCTGCGGACGATGAAGACCGATTTCGAGTCGGCCGCGCGCAACGTCGAGACGACGATTCACGACAACCTGCGCGAGCACGAGAAGGAACTGAACGACACGTGGCATTCCGCGGTCGGCGGTCTTAACGAAGGCTCGGTCGATGCCGGCACATATGGCTCCGACACCCCCGCGGCGCCGTCGTGGCCCGGCAGTACGGCGGCGCTCGCGCGCAAGCGCCGCAACTGGCGTGTGAAGCAGGCGGCGATGCCTGTCTGGTACAAGCGCGCGACGACCCGCCGCACGCACGTGCAGTCGGGCGCCGCGCGTGTCGCGCGCCACCAGCCGGCCAGCCTGCGCCGGCCGACGCGCTTTCTCTGAGCCGAGCGCATGCTCGCTCGTCAATCCTACCGAGGGCCGGCGTGAGCGACCCCCAGCAGAATCCGGGCGACGCCCCGGAAGAAACCTTCATTTCCCATCTCGTCGAGCTTCGCGATCGCATCATTCGCGCGGGGCTGGCCGTGATCGTCGTGTTCCTCGGGCTCGTGTACTGGGCGCCCGACATCTTCCGGCTGCTCGCGCGGCCGCTGATGGAAAACCTGCCGAAGGGCGGCAGGATGATCGTGACCGACGTCACCGGCTCGTTCTTCGTGCCGATGAAGGTCACGATGCTCGTCGCGCTCGTGATCGCGTTGCCGATCGTGCTGTACCAGATCTGGGCGTTCGTCGCGCCGGGCCTGTACCAGCACGAGAAGAAGCTCGTCATGCCGCTCGTCGGCAGCAGCTACTTCCTGTTCCTGTGCGGGATGGCGTTCGCGTACTTCCTCGTGTTCCCGACGATCTTCCGCGTGATGGCGCACTACAACGCGCCGCTCGGCGCGGAGATGTCGACCGACATCGACAACTACCTGAGCTTCGTGCTCGGGATGTTCATCGCATTCGGGGTCACGTTCGAGGTGCCGATCATCGTCGTGCTGCTCGTGCGGATGGGCGTGCTGACGCTGAAGAAGCTGAAGGAGATGCGGCCGTATGTGATCGTCGGCGCGTTCGTCGTCGCGGCGGTCGTCACGCCGCCGGACGTGTTCTCGCAGCTGATGCTCGCGCTGCCGCTCATCGTGCTGTTCGAGGTCGGGCTGCTGGCCGCGCGGTTCTTCGTGCCCAAGCCGACGACGGAAGAACCCGAACCGGAGAACGGCGCCGCCAGCTGAGCAGGAAACGGGGCGCGGTGGCCGGCATGCTGGCTGCCGTCGCTGCGGCCTTTCGGCAAGCAACATCGCAGCCGCGCGAGCGGCCGGAAGGGCAGGCGGTGAGGGCGAGAACACGGCTTCACCACGACGAAAGCGTTTCGTTGCAAAGCGGAAGGGCCGCGAATTGAGTCGACCCCCAGGCGTTGGACATCATTCCAGCGCTTGGGGGTTTTTCGTTTCCGGCTGATGCGTGCGAGCGGCGCGGACGCGCCGCCCGCCGGAGGTCACTCGCTGTCGCTGTCCTGTTCGTCGAGCGCCTGCTTCGGCGGCGGCGGGCGCTTGCCGATCACGACGTTCACGTCGAACTCCTTGCCCTTGCGCACGACGTGCACCTTGGTCGACGTGCCCGGCTTGATCTGCGCGACAGTGTTCAGCAGTTTTGTGGTGTCGGTGATTTCGTCACCGTTCACGCTCACGAGGATGTCGCCCGGCTTGATGCCGGCCTTGTCGGCCGGACCGCCCTGCAGCACGCCCGCGACGATCGCGCCCGTCTTCTGCTGGAGCCCGAACGACTCGGCGATTTCCGGCGTGACGTCCTGCGGCTCGACGCCGATCCAGCCGCGTGTGACCGAGCCCGTCGTGATGATGCTTTCGAGCACGGTGCGCGCGGTCGACACGGGGATCGCGAAGCCGATGCCGAGCGAGCCGCCCGAGCGCGAATAGATCGCCGTGTTGATGCCGAGCAGGTTGCCGTTCACGTCGACCAGGGCGCCGCCGGAGTTGCCGGGGTTGATCGGCGCGTCGGTCTGGATGAAGTTCTCGAACGTGTTGATACCGAGGTGATTGCGGCCGAGCGCGCTGATGATCCCCATCGTGACCGTCTGGCCGACGCCGAACGGGTTGCCGATCGCGAGCACGACGTCGCCGACCCGCGACTGGTCGGAACGGCCGAGCGTGATCGTCGGCAGGTTCGTCATGTTGATCTTCAGTACGGCGAGATCGGTCTCGGGGTCGCTGCCGATCACCTTCGCGGTGGCCGTGCGGCCGTCGGCGAGCGCGACTTCGATCTGGTCGGCGCCGTCCACGACGTGCTGGTTCGTTAGAATGTAACCTTCAGGGCTCACGATGACGCCGGAGCCGAGGTTGGCGGCCGGTTCGTCCTGCTGCTTGCGTGCGTTGCGGTCGCCGAAGAAATAGCGGAACAGCGGATCCTTCGCCCGCGGATCGGGCGGCAGTGAGCCGTCCTTGCTGGAGAATACGTTGACGACGGCGGGCATCGCCTTTTGCGCGGCCTCCGCGTACGACGTGGTCGCCGGCGCTCCGCCAATGCCCGGCGCCACTTCCCGCAGCGCGACGATCGGCGTGGCGAGCTGCTTGCCGAGCTGTCCTTGCCGTTGCAGCCATTGCGGCTTGAGCGTCACGACGATGAACATCAGCGCGAGCAGTACGGTCACCGCCTGCGCGAAGAACAGCCAGAAGCGTCTAAGCATCTGAATGGATTAGAGGTTTATATGGATCGGATCGAACTTGAATTGTACTTGAACAATACCCTTGAAACCGCGCGCTTCAAGGACTATTGCCCGAACGGCCTTCAGGTCGAGGGGCGCCGCAAGATCGAGAAGATCGCCACCGGCGTGACGGCATCGGTCGCGTTCCTCGAAGCCGCGCTCGAATGGGGGGCGGACGCGGTGCTTGTCCATCACGGCTATTTCTGGCGGAACGAGGCGCCGCAGATCACGGGCCGCAAGTACCAGCGCCTGAAGCTGCTGCTCGCGAACGACCTGAACCTGTTCGCGTTCCACCTGCCGCTCGACGCGCACTCCGAACTCGGCAACAACGCGCAGCTCGGCCAGAAGCTCGGGCTGATCGGCGATCAGCGTTTCGGCGACGGCGACCTCGGTTGGATGGCGACGCTGCCGATGCCCGTCACGCTCGAGCACTTCGTCGCGAAGGTCGAGCGCACGCTCGGCCGCACGCCGCTCGTGCTCGGCGATGCGGACATGCAGCTGCGCCGCATCGCGTGGTGCACCGGCGCCGCGCAAAGTTATTTCGATGCCGCGATCGATGCCGGCGCCGACGTGTTCCTGACCGGCGAGGTGTCGGAATCCGTCACGCACGCGGCCGCGGAGAGCGGCGTCGCGTTCGTTGCGGCAGGGCACCATGCCACCGAACGCTACGGAATCCAGGCACTGGGGCGCCACTTGTCCGAGGAATTCGATATCGAACACCTTTTTATCGATATCCATAATCCGGTCTGAACGACGGATTTGCGGCAGCGCATCGAAATTTCACAATGTAGCAAGTGCTTAAAAGTGAAATGATTTAATTGCTCCGATAGTGGGGGAAAACCCTTAACTATCAACCACTTCGAAGGGATTTTCATCTCCGGGCCTTGTAAATGACGACTCCATTCGAGCAAACTAGCGGCGGAATGGAAAGTCGTGACGGAAAATCCAACTCAGAAGTGGGGCGTGTGATGCGAGACAAGGAAGAGAAACGCGTCGACAGCGGCCGCCGTACCTGGCTGATTGCGACATCCGTAGCAGGTGGCGTGGGAGGTGTCGCCACCGTTGTACCTTTCGCGGCGTCGCTTGCGCCGTCCGCGAAAGCGAAAGCGGCCGGTGCGCCGGTCGAGGTCGACATTAGCAGCCTGAAGCCCGGCGAGATGGTCACCGTGCCGTGGCGCGGCAAGCCCGTCTGGATCCTGAATCGCACCGATTCGATGCTGGCCGATGTGGTCAAGGCCGACAAGGAAGTGGCCGATCCGACCACGAAATCCCCGTATTCGATGCCGTTGCCCGCGTATTGCGCGAACGAATATCGCGCGCGCACCGATCGCAAGAACATTCTCGTCGTGATGGCCGTCTGTACGCACCTCGGCTGCACGCCAAGCCAACGCTTCACGCCGGGTCCGCAGCCGAACCTGCCGGACGACTGGCCGGGCGGTTTCCTGTGCCCGTGCCACGGTTCGACCTACGACCTCGCCGGTCGCGTGTTCAAGAACAAGCCGGCGCCTCAGAATCTCGACATCCCGCCCTACATGTTCACGTCGGCGACGACCCTCGTGATCGGCAAGGACGAGAAAGGAGAAGCGTGATGGCCGTCGACAACAAGGAAGTCTCCACCACAGGTCTCACCGGCTGGATCGACCAGCGCTTCCCGCTCACGTCCACCTGGAAGAAGCACGTTTCCGAGTACTACGCGCCGAAGAACTTCAACTTCTGGTACTTCTTCGGCTCCCTCGCGCTGCTGGTGCTCGTCAACCAGATCGTCACGGGCATCTTCCTGACGATGAACTACAAGCCCGACTCGACGCTCGCGTTCGCGTCGGTCGAGTACATCATGCGCGAGGTGCCGTGGGGCTGGCTGATCCGCTACATGCACTCGACCGGCGCATCGATGTTCTTCGTCGTCGTGTACCTGCACATGTTCCGCGGGCTGATGTACGGGTCGTATCGCAAGCCGCGCGAGCTCGTGTGGATCTTCGGCTGCGCGATCTTCCTGTGCCTGATGGCCGAAGCGTTCTTCGGCTACCTGCTGCCGTGGGGCCAGATGTCGTTCTGGGGTGCGCAGGTGATCGTCAACCTGTTCTCGGCGATCCCGTTCGTCGGGCCGGACCTGTCGCTGTGGATCCGCGGCGACTATGTCGTGTCCGACGTCACGCTGAACCGCTTCTTCGCGTTCCACGTGATCGCGATTCCGCTCGTGCTGGTCGGCCTCGTGATCGCGCACCTCGTCGCGCTGCACGAAGTGGGTTCAAATAATCCGGACGGCATCGAGATCAAGGCGAAGAAGGACGCGAACGGCATTCCGCTCGACGGCATCCCGTTCCATCCGTACTACTCGGTGCACGACTTCTTCGGGGTCTGCGTTTTCCTGATGGTGTTCGCGCTGATCGTGTTCTTCTCGCCGGAAATGGGCGGCTACTTCCTCGAGTCGAACAACTTCGTGCCGGCGAACCCGCTGCAGACGCCGCCGGAGATCGCGCCGGTCTGGTACTTCACCGCGTTCTACGCGATGCTGCGCGCGACCACCGACCCGTTCAAGATCGTGCTGATGATCGTGATCGCGCTGCTCGGCGTGCTCGCGTTGGTCCGCGCGCGCGGCAAGTGGAAGATCGGCCTGCCGGTGCTGGCCGCGGCGATCGTCGTGTTCATGTTCCTGACGGAGTCGAAGTTCTGGGGCGTCGTCGTGATGGGCTCGGCGGTGATCACGCTGTTCTTCCTGCCGTGGCTCGACCGCAGCCCGGTGAAGTCGATCCGCTACCGGCCGCTGTTCCACAAGGTGTTCCTCGGGATCTTCGTCGTGGCGTTCCTGACCCTCGCGTTCCTCGGCACACGGCCGCCATCGCCGGCCGCGACGCTGATTGCGCAGGGCTGCGCGCTGATCTACTTCGCGTTCTTCCTCGGCATGCCCGTCTGGACGCCGCTTGGCACGTTCAAGCAGCCGCCGGAGCGGGTGCGCTTCAAGCCCCATTAATGTGAGCGAGGAGAGAACGACATGAAGAAACTGCTTTCGACGCTCGCACTGATCGGAGCGACGGCCGTTGCGCTGCTGGCGGCGCCGGCCGTGCGCGCGGAAGGTAATTTTCCGCTCGACCGGGCGCCCGATAACACGGAAAATCTCGTTTCGCTTCAGCACGGCGCGCAATTGTTTGTAAACTATTGCCTGAACTGCCACAGCGCGAACCTGATGCGCTACAACCGTCTGACGGATCTGGGCATATCCCAGAAGGAGATCGAAACGAATCTCCTGTTCACGACCGACAAGGTCGGGAACACGATGTCCGTCGCGATGCGGCCCGAAGACGCGAAGAACTGGCTCGGCACCATGCCGCCCGACCTGTCGGTCGAGGAGCGGGCGCGCGGCCGCGACTGGCTGTACACGTATCTGCGGAGTTTCTACCGCGACGATACGCGGCCGACCGGCTGGAACAACGCGGTGTTCGAGAACGTCGGCATGCCCCATGTATTGTGGCAACTGCAGGGGCAGCGCACTGCCAAATTCGAAGACAAGACGGACGAGGAGACGGGCGAGAAGGTCCACACGCTCGTCGGCTTCCAGCAGGTCACGCCGGGGACGTTGTCGCCGCCGGACTATGACGCTGCGGTGGCCGACCTGGTGGCCTATATGACATGGATGTCCGAGCCGGCCCAGCAGACCCGCAAACGCCTCGGCGTGTGGGTGCTGATCTTTCTCGGTGTCCTGACTTTCCTGGCCTGGCGGCTCAATGCCGCGTACTGGAAAGATATCAAGTAAACACGCCTGACCGGCGTGGGGCCGGCGCAAGGCGGAACCCGTGAAAGGGGTTGCGCCGCGTGCCGGCCCTCGGCTTTTTTGAGGAAACGCAAATATGATGGTTCTGTATTCCGGCACAACTTGCCCGTTCTCCCAGCGTTGCCGGCTGGTGCTGTTCGAGAAGGGCATGGATTTCGAGATCCGTGACGTCGACCTGTTCAACAAGCCGGAAGACATCTCGGTGATGAACCCGTACGGTCAGGTTCCGATTCTGGTCGAGCGCGACCTGATTCTGTACGAATCGAACATCATCAACGAATACATCGACGAGCGCTTCCCGCACCCGCAACTGATGCCGGCCGACCCGGTGCAGCGCGCCCGTGCACGCCTGTTCCTGCTGAACTTCGAGAAGGAGCTGTTCGTTCACGTCAGCACGCTCGAGAACGAGAAGGGCAAGGCAGCGGAGAAGAATCACGAGAAGGCACGCCTCGCGATCCGCGATCGCCTGACGCAGCTCGCGCCGATCTTCGTGAAGAACAAGTACATGCTTGGCGAGGAGTTCTCGATGCTCGACGTCGCGATCGCGCCGCTTCTGTGGCGTCTGGATCACTACGGCATCGAGCTGTCGAAGAACGCCGCGCCGCTGATGAAGTATGCCGAGCGGATCTTCAGCCGTCCGGCCTATATCGAAGCACTGACGCCGTCCGAAAAGGTCATGCGTCGTTGATGATGCAATGAAGGCATGACGGAGCGGGCGGCGCGGCGTGCCGCGTGCCCGCTCCGGGTTCGAGGATTGTGATGCAAGAGATTTCAACGAAGCCATATCTGCTGCGCGCACTGTACGAGTGGTGCACCGATAACGGTTACACGCCGCATATCGCGGTGAGGGTCGACAACTCGACGCGCGTGCCGCGTCAGTTCGTGCGTGACGGCGAGATCGTGCTCAACATCAGCTTCGAGGCGACGAGCCAGCTGCAGATGGGCAACGAGTGGATCGAGTTCACCGCCCGGTTCTCCGGGAAGGCGCACAAGATCGAGATTCCGGTGGCCAACGTGCTCGCGATCTACGCGCGGGAGAACGGGCAAGGAATGGCGTTCCAGGTCGATGCGGTGGCGGGTGAGGGCGAGGATTCGGGTGCGTTCGAAGACGATGCCGCGCCGGCCGACGAGGCGTCACGTGACGAGTCGCCTGCCGTATTGACGCCTGTCGTCGATGTCGGCGCGAACGAGGAGCCGTCCGAAGGCGCCGACGAACCGCCGAAAACCGACGGCGATGGCTCGAAAGGCGGTAGCAGACCTCGCCTCAAGATCGTGAAATGAGGTAGAATCTCGCGCTTACGCCGGCTTAGCTCATCTGGTAGAGCAGTTGATTTGTAATCATCAGGTGGCGGGTTCGAGTCCTGCAGCCGGCACCAAATACCCATCCGAGGGAATCCTCGGAGATCCAGAAACCCGTGATAGCACAAGGCTTCACGGGTTTTTTTATTCCGATGTTGTCCAACGGCGCCCGTTTGAATCCGGGGGCATGTGGGGCACCACCGGATCGGATCGAGGGATGTCGCAGCACGGCGTGCACGCGCCGAACACGGTTTCCCGTCAGCTTTGTGTACGACGCGGCAACGATGGGTTCGAGCAATGTCCCCCAGTACGTCGGCGAAGTCGTATCGTTCGGATCGGGGCGTGGCATACCTTCGGCGCGTCCGGTCTTGTCGAGCCACAATTCCCGCGCGCTCATGTAGGGATTCAGGCCGACAGCCGCAGCGGCATCGGAGCCGCCAATCCCAGTACGGCGAACGGCAAGCCAATCGTCGCGACTCAGTTCTTGCGTTTTGACGAGTTTCAGCGCGGGTCTGCGTGCGCGGGGAACTATTCGGAACCGATACGGTGAATGGCGTCTTGCAACGCGTCGTACGTCCGGCATAGAGCTGCCCCACTGCCTTGATGGCGCGCTCGTTGACGGCCATCGTTTCGCGATCCGGGAGATTGGTCGTCGAGTAGGTGAGCACGCGGCGAAGGAAGGCTTCGGCCGCCGAGTCGGTTACCTTGCGTTCGGACAACGCCTTGGCCCGGACCATGAACGCGTCCCACGTGGAGACGGCGATGCCGAGCTGGCGTTTGACGGCAGCAGCGTCGAACTTCGGCTTCTTCGATGCGCCAGTCCATGCCGGCGGCGCGAGCCCAGACTTCGAGCGGTTGTTTCGGGGCGACCTTTTGGCCGGGACCGTGGCAGGGTTCGGATCCGACGTAGGCCATTGTTTGAACGAGATGCATGGTTGCTCCTTGTAAAAAGACGAGGGCATACAGCCCGGCGAGCGCCGGACGGAAAGGGAATCGAGGGAGAAAGGCGAGAGGGCGAGGCGAGCCGTTGAGCACTGTGCGGCACTGAATGCGTGGCCGCACGCGAGACAGTGGTGATTGTCCAGGACGTTGTCATCAATTGTCCCATCGACAGTGGAACCGGCCGCGCAGCCCGCGGCGCTGCCGACGTCACCGATTCGATCGCGTCGTGCAGGTCGTGGCGAGCTTCGGTCCCAGGGGATGCGTAGGCAAATGCTTCACGCCGACCGAACGGTGGATAGCTATCGCCCGACTCGGCGCTGGCATCTTGCGCGGCATGGACAATGTGATCGGGATAGGGGGCGTACGCCTCCCATTCGTCGAATTCATCGACCGGAACAGAGGCCGGGGAAGTCGAAGGCGTTGGCGTCGTGGGCTGAGCCGGACGGTCTTTGGTCGCAAGCCAATAGAAGCCAAACCCGAACATCGCGACGAGCACGAGTGCCTGGCCGACCAGCACGGCGGTATAGAGAGTGGAATTCACGAGGTCTCCTGAACGAAGTGCGTCGATGCGGAAGTGCATCGGCGGAGCGGCCGCAGCTGGCCGTGTTCGGGAAAGTGATATGTGTCTCAAAAATTCTGCATTCCGGAGGCGAGCATGGCGTCTGGCGAAAGTCGTGTTGCAAATTGGAGACATGCAGCATCGCACGGACGTCTACTGTCACTAGTCGATGATCAGTGGATTAACGGCGGCGAGAAATGTCAATCGGCCAGATATTGATTTTTCCTATCTCAATAGCCGGAGTGGTTTTGTGGATCTTCGGAAGAACTATGAAGTTCTCGCAGGGTGCTTCCACGGAGATGTGTCTGGTGCTCCTTGCTGATGTGCGAGTTGTATAAATAAATCAATGATTTATTGAGTTGATGTGGGGGGCGTGGCGCCCCCTTTGCCTGATGGTCTCGTGTGGGACTGCTCTTTTTTGATGCGCGATTTTCTATTGGATAACCTTTTCGAAGTGTCACATTTTTGTTGTTTTAGAGGGTTGGTTTGTGCGTATTTGGTTTGAGTATGCCGTGATCGTGCAGCAGCGGCGGGTGAGCGCTCACGGCTGAAGCATATTGGTACGGCATTGCAATCTCTGACACTGTGCCTGCAAGTGTTTTGATAAATTGCGGCGCGAGAGACCAATCATTACGCCGCTAACAAGTGAAGAAACGAGAAACTTCGGCAGCGTTGATTTCGGCGTTGGCGAGTGTTTCGGCATTCGCGCAAGGCGTTCCGCCGTCCGAGATCACGTCTGGCCCGCAAATCCAGCGTTTGCAACAACAGCAATTGGACGCGACGAAGGAATTGAATCCTCGTCCGACAGTCCTGACACCCACGGGCGAGAAGGCATCGACAACCGGCGTCGAAAGCCTGCCGCTCGATGACCCGTGCTTTCCGATCAAGGCAATCGCATTGGAAGACAATGCGTTCGCGTGGCTTACGCGCTTTCTGCAACCGGTCGTCGGTCAGTGCGCCGGCAAGACCGCACTCAAGCAGATTCAGGACGCTGCCAATAACGCATTGATCGACCGCGGCTACGTGACGTCACGTGTGCTCGTGCCGGCGCAATCGCTGCAATCCGGAACGTTGACGCTTCGCGTGGTTCCGGGGCGGATCAGCGACATTCGCACCGGCAAACCGGCGATCGGTTGGGCGCGTACGGCGCTGCCGACATCGGCGGGCGTGTTGCTGAATCAGCGCGACATCGACCAGGGGCTCGAGAACGTGCGTCGTCTCCAATCGCAGTCCGATGCGACATTCGACATCGCACCCGGCATGAATCCGGGGGACTCGGAGCTGGTATTTCATCCCGGCACCGGCAAGCGCTGGCATGCCGTCATCGGCGCGGACAACGCAGGTCTCGATGCGACCGGCAAGTACGAGCTGTCCGGCTCGTTCACGTTCGATTCCCCGTTTCACTTGTACGATCAACTGCAGATCGCAGGCACGACGAACGCAAACATTGGCGCATCCGAGAAGGGTAACCAGTCTGTCTCCGCGAACTACAGCGTGCCGATCGGTTACGCGATGCTGACGCTGAACGCGAGCCGCTCGCGGTACAAGCAGACGGTCGCGGGTTTTGGCGAGCCGATCGAATACAGCGGTGTCCAGTCTCAACTCCAGGCCGGGCTGTCCGGTGTGATCTATCGGAACGCGCATGCGCGCACCGAGATTCACGGCAACCTGTTCCACAAGATCAGCCGCAACTCGATCGACGGTGTCGATATTCCGGTGCAGCACCGCGACATCATCGGTTACGAACTGGGTATCGCGCATCGCCAGTACATCGGCGATGTCGTGCTCGACGGCTCATTCGCGTGGCGCGCATCGTTGCCGGGCCTCTCCAGCAATTCGGGCACGGTGGTCGGCACCCCCGACTTCGACGGCAAGACGCAGGTCGAACTGGCAAGCCTCAGCGCCCAAGTTCCTTTCAGGATCGGCAGCCAGACGTTCTCGTACCAGTTCGGCTGGAACATGCAGAACGCACGTACGCCGCTCACTCCTTCCGACTATTTCACGATTGGCACGCGTTACGCCGTGCGCGGCTTCGATCAGCAACTGACGCTTGCCGCCGAGAGCGGCTGGGTGGTTTCCAACGAACTCGACTGGTACGTACCGACGCCTGTCGGCACGCAGGCGCTCTATGCCGGCGTCGATGCGGGGCGCGTGCGAGGACCAGCCGCGCAATACCTGCTCGGCGAAACGCTGGTCGGCGCCGTCGTCGGTGTGCGCGGCAATCTCGCCCCGAAGAACGTGCTCGGTGCTGCGCTGAACTACGACGTGTCGCTCGGGTTTCCGTTGTCGAAGCCGGAAGGGTTCAAGACGAGTTCGCCGACGTTGCTGTTCCAGGTCAGCACATTGTTCTAAGCGTAGCTGGGGTGGGCCGAGCAGGGTGTCGATCTCGACTCGGTGTCTTGTTGATCGTCAATCAAAAGAAGGAAGAACCATGCAGTACCTGTACGAGAAGCGTCGGCTTTGGCAAGCCGCGACGGCAACGTTTGCGGTGGTGGCAGCGATCGGGTTGAGCGCATGCGGTGGCGGTGACGACGGCGGTAGCGGTAGCAGCGCCGCATCAAATGGCGCGTCATCAAGCGGAGCGCCGTCGGGGAGTTCGTCTTCGTCGTCGACGATTCGCGTGGAAGGGCAATCGCAATCGATCTCGAGTCAGGTTTCGACGGTCCGCATTCTGATGCCGCCCGCATCGTGGAACGGTGGACAGATGCCGAACGGGAATTACACGCTCCGAGCCCTGTCCCAGCCGACCGCGTCGCTCAAGGAGCAGGTGCCGGGTGCCTATGTCGCGATTCCGTACGACTCGTCGGGCACGATCAAGACCCTGACCAAAGGCATCGTGACGGACCTCGCCGGCAATGGCGACATCGCAATCGGTCGCTGGGCGGATGGCGCCGATTCGGCCGGCGCGACGTACAACGCCAACCAGGGGCAAGCATGGGCAATCGGTGTGCCGGTTGCGATCGACACGACGTCGCCCGTGCAAATGCAATGCTCGCTGGCCTTCGCAACGCGTCCGACGTCGACGGACGGCAATACGGCGCCGGGTTCGCTGAATGGCGCCACGGCGACGCTGACGAGCGGTGCCGATACCTTTGGTAATCCGGCCGTCAACTACACGCTGAATCTGCAGTACTCGATCGGTAGCGACCAGAACCAGTCATTCGTCGGAACCTCTGCGATTGGTCTGACGGAGCTGAGCTCGAAAACCAAATCGACGCTGATGAGCACGGTCATGGGCACGGACGCGAAGCAACCATATCTGGTGGTGTCGTACGGCATCCCGGCCGCGACGACGGGCAACATCAACGGCTTGGTGGCACTGAGCTGCAAGTAACGTGAGTAGGGGCTGGTCATTCGCGCAATGCGTGGACGGCCGGCCTGACATGCATTCAAGAATAAAACGATCATGAATTCCGGAATCTTTCGCTTGGTCTTCAGTGCCGTGCGCGGCATGCTGGTAGCGGTTGACGAATATGCATCGGCGCACGGGGGCGGTGAACGCGCTCGCGTGCGGCCAGCTACTCGACCTATGTCGGTGGATTCCGGAATCTCGATCTGGTTTGCGGCACGCGCAACCGCGTTTGCCGCACTCTGTACGTTCGGCATGCAGCCGCTCGTTGCCGACGCGCAGGCAACGCTGCCGATCACACCCGATCGAAGCGGTCCGACCCATCCGGTCGTCGGGGTGTCGGCATCGGGCGTACCGCTCGTCAACATTACTGCACCGAAGAACGGCGTCTCGCTGAACAACTTTACGCAGTACAACGTCGGGACGAAGGGCGCGGTGCTGGTCAACAGCGGCCAGAATTTGCAGACGCAGCTCGCCGGCTGGGTTCAAGGCAATCCATTCCTCGGCAACAACGCCGCGCGCGTGATCGTCAACCAGGTCACGTCGGGCAACCCCAGTCAACTGCTCGGGCCGACCGAGATCGCGGGCAATCGCGCGAATCTCGTGATCGCCAACCCGGCAGGCATCACCTGTGCGGGTTGCGGCTTTCTGAATGTACCGCGTGTCACGCTGACGACCGGCGTGCCGACTTTCAACCCGGACGGCACGTTGGCAGGTTTCAACGTGACGCAGGGGCAGATCGGCATTGCCGGCGCGGGGCTCGATGCGCATGGCAGTGCGATCGACCTGATCGCACGCGCGATGACGATCAACGGCCAGGTGTGGGCGGATTCGATCAACGCAGTGGCGGGGGCGAACCGGGTCGACTATGCGAGCAACACCGCGCAGGCACAGACCGGTACCGGTGCCGCGCCGGGCGTCGCAATCGACGTGCAAGCGTTGGGAAGCATGTTCGCCAATAGCGTCCGGATGATCGGGACGGAGGCCGGCGTGGGCGTGCGAGATGCCGGTTCTGTGACGTCACTGACTGGCGATATTCAAGTGTCGAACAACGGCGATGTGACGATTGCGCCGACGGCGCGTCTTCAGTCGGCCGCGAACACCCGGATCGATGGCGCCAACGTCGCCCAGCAAGGCACGATTGTCAGTACGCAGGCCACCGATCTGAACGCGTCTCAGGCACTGTCGAACGCCGGAACGATTTCGTCGGGCGGCAACACGAACCTCACAGCCGCCACATCGTTCAACAATAGCGGGCAGGCATACGCGGGTGCGGATTCCGCAGGCAATCTCGTCGGCGGTGGCTCGGTGACGGCGCGCGCTGCGAACGTGACGAGCAGCGGCACGCTGGCAGCGGGCGATAACGTCAATCTGTTCGCAAACGACGTCACGCTCGACCGCGGAACCGTGAACGCGGCCAGCGCGGTCAACGTCACGACGAATGGCACGTTGTCGAATGTCGCTGGCACGATGAGCGGCCAGAACGTGACGTTGAGTGCGGGGCAACTGGTCAACAATTCCGGCACCATCAGTTCGCGCAGCCTCGCGAACGTGACCGCACAATCGGTTTCGAACCGGTCCGGCACGTTGGCGGCGGATGCGCTGTCCCTGAACTCGGCTGGCGCAGTCGACAACACCCAAGGGCAAATGACTGCGCGCACAGCGCAGATCGCGGCAACCGACCTGACGAATATCGCGGGCGAGATCGGCACGTCGACGGGCGCGTTGACATTGACGGCGACCGGAAACGTGTCGAACGACAACGGGAAGATCGCGGGTGGCAATGGTCTCACGCTGACGGCGAATGCGGTTTCCAACGCACAGGGCCAGATCGGCTCCGTGGCGGGCAATACCTCGCTCGACGTCACGCAATCACTGAATAACGCAAACGGCAAGGTCGCGTCCGGAAACGATCTGTCGATTCATACGGCCGATCTCGACAACTCGGCTGGATCGGTTAGCGCACGCGCCGCACAGATCGCCGCGACCGATGTCGTCAATACGGGCGGCAAGATCGGCACCACCGATATGCTGACCGTGACTGCGACGGGCGCCGTCTCGAATCAGTCCGGCGCGATAGTCGGTGGCAATGGCCTGTCGGTGACGGCAAACAGCATTGGCAACGCGGCGGGAACGATCGGATCGGCCGCCGGGGACACGACGCTGCGTGCGACGCAGTTCCTGACGAATGCCGGCGGCACGGTGAGTTCGGCCAATGCGCTCGTCGTTGCAAGCGACACGATCGACAACTCGAGCGGCAGTATGACGGCCGTGCGCGGTGCACAAATCAAGACGGGGGATCTCGTCAATGCGGGCGGCCAGATTGGGTCATCGTCGGATGCATTGTCATTGACCGCAACGCGTACGGTATCGAACGATAGCGGCAAGCTGGTGGGGGCAACCGGGCTGTCGGCGACAGCCGCCACGCTCAGTAACCGAGCAGGCCAGATCGGCACATCCACCGGCGACATGGCGCTGACCGTCTCGCAGGCACTCGACAATACCCAAGGCAAGATTACCGCAGCTGGCGCGCTGAACACGCAGGCCGGTGCGTTCGACAATTCGCAAGGCACGGTGTCGGCGAATACCGCGAAGATCGATGTAGCAGGCGCATTGACGAATGCAGGCGGCACGATCGCGGCGACACACGATACGACCGTGGCGGCACAGAGCGTTACGAACCACGGTGGCACCATCGGCTCCGTCTCAGGTGCATTGTCGGTGACGACATCGGGCACCACGGATAACGTAGGCGGCAAGCTGCTGGCGTCGGGGGACACGACGCTGACCAATACGGGCTTGCTGAACTCGGGCGGTACGATCACGGGGGCGAACGTCACGCTCGCGTCCGGACTGGGGGCGATCGACAACACACTCGGCAACGTGGCGGCAAGCCAATCACTGACGAGCCGTTCGGGGGCGTTCGATAACCGGTCGGGGTTGGTGCAGGCGACGGGAGCGGTCGATCTCGATACGCACGGCCAGACGTTCGACAACGGCGTACGGGCAGGGCAATCCACGGGTGGTCAGGTTCTCGGCAATGGCGTCACGCTGACAACGGGGGCGTTGCGCAACGCGGGTGGTGCGATCTCGTCGAGCGGTGCGGCGACCGTCAACGCAGCATCCGTGACGAACGATGCGGGTTCGCTCGTGGCGGACGGCGTACTGACCGTACGAAGCGCCGGTATGGTGTCGAACGTGGCCGGCCAAATCGGCGGCAACAGCGATGTAACGGTGTCCGGTACGACGGTCGATAACACGCGCGGGGCCATGCACGCGAGCGGCACGCTGTCGGTGACCGGCGATACGATCCGCAACGCGCAGACTGCCAATTCAACGTTGCCGACGACCGCAGGCGTGCCGGGGTTGACTGCAGGGATGGAAGGCGCAAGCGTCACCCTTGACGCCAACCAGGCGATCGACAATACGTCCGGCTCGATTCGAGCGGACAAGAATGCGAAGCTCACCGCACCGATCATCAACAACACGTCGGGCAGCATCCAGTCGAAAGGCTCGGCAACGTTGGCGGCATCGAATACGCTGGTCAACAGCCAGGGCGACATCAACGGTGGTCAGCAACTGACGGTCTCGACCGGGACGCTGAACAATGACGGCAAGCTCCAATCATCGGGCGACGTCAACGTAACGACGCAAGGCGATCTGACCAACACCGGCCAGATCGTAGCGGGTCACGATCTGACGACCACGGCCGGCGGCACGCTCGACAACAGCGGCACACTGTCGGCCGGTAATGTTGCCAATGTGAATGCCAATTCGATCCGGAATCGTGCGACGGGAGAGATTTTCGGCGGCAACGCGACCAACGTTCACGCGAACCAGTCGATTACGAACGAAGGTCTGATCGATGGCGGCACAACGACGGTGACGGCAGGGGACACGATCACGAATGCCGGTGGCCGGATTTACGGCGATACGGTCTCGGTGGGCGCGAACACGGTTGTCAATGACCAGAATGCCCAGGGTGTCGGTGGCGTGATCGCGTCTCGCGGCGATCTCGACATTGGGGCGCAGACGCTCAAGAACCAGAACAACGCGCTGATTTACGCGAGCAACGACATTCGTGTTGGCGGTGCGCTGGATGCGAACCATCAGGCAACCGGCGCCGCGCAGACGGTGACGAACAACGGCGCGCAAATCGACGCCGGTCGCGACATCACGATCAGCGCCAACCGGTTCGAGAACCTGAATTCGAACTTCCAGACCACGACGGTGACAACCGCCAGTGGCAACCAACTGTGGTATCAGGTTCCGGGCTCGACCGAGAAGATCGATCCGTCGACCGTTTACCTGTATCAGAAGAACAGCCAGGAGATCCACCCCGGTACGGACTACCAGTGGGCGCTCGACGACGACCAGAAATTCATTCTGCTGCCGTCGACGAAATATCCGTTCGCCGAGTACGCGAAGTACACGATGAACGGGGTGGCGGGCAAGATCGATAACACGGCGTATGCCGCAATCAACTTTGGTGGGGACGGCGCAGCCACACAAACCGGTGCGTATCGGACCGTCCCGGCTGATATCTGGGCAACGTTCGGCGTAGCGCCGCCGCCGGACGCGAATCCGGCATGGATGGCGTCGGGGCCATTCGCCATGACTGCGGGTGCCGGACTGGTTGCTGGCAGACGCGGCGTCGGCAGCGATTGGTTCGCCATCAAGCCCCCTACTGAAGCTGATGTAACGGGTGCAAAACCGACCCTCTTCGATCCATCGAGCCCGTCATGCCTGACGTCGACCAATGCGGCTTGTGCGCCTTTCCAGCAGTGGTACAAGGCCACCGTCGCGGCCTACCAAAACCTGAACCAGGCGCTCGTTGGGTATAACGGGGATGTCGCGAGCCGCCTCGTGCAGACGTATACCGTCTACACGGTCGACGTGAAAGCGACCAAGGACGTTGTAACGGCTTCGCAACCCGGCACGATCACCGCTGGCCGTCATATCACGATCAACACGCCCTCCGGCGTCAATGACAAGAGCCAGATCGTGGCCGGTGACGGCAACCATCCGACGAACGTGCAGAACATCGGTGCGACCGGTACTGAAACGTTCACTGGCTCGGGCAAGGCGATCTATACATGGGTCCAGTCCGGCGGCGCCTTCAGCGGTGACGAACGCGCGACCTCGACGACCAACTACTCGCCGGCTATTCCGTCACAAACGATCGATCTGCCGGTAGTGCTGACCGATCCGGGCAAACCGTCCAATCCGATCAAGAGCGTGGCGGCGGCGACGTCTGCTGCGCAGGGTGCAAGCGGTACCGGCGTGACGCCGGTGGCGGGCAAGGATGTTAGCGGGCAAGTACTGGTCGGCTCGGGTGTGTCGGGCGTCGGCGTCGGGACCGTATCGGCCGTGAAGGCCAATGTCGGCGATGTAGTCGTGCGCACGGTCACGCCGAACACGCGTTTGCCCAACAACGCGCTGTATCAGGTGACGAGCGACCCGGGCAGCCACTTCCTGATCGAGACAGACCCGCGCTTTACCGATTACAAGAAGTGGTTGTCCAGCGACACGATGCTGGATGCACTCAAGGTCGATCCCAATACGGTCCTCAAGCGCATCGGCGATGGCTTCTACGAGCAGCAACTGATTCAGCAACAGATCCTCCAGACGACCGGCCAGCGTTTCATTGGCGACTACACGGACAACCAGAGCGAATACCAGGCGCTGATGGCCAATGGCGTGAAGGCGTCGCAGCAGTTCGGGCTGAATGTCGGCACGGCACTGACCGATGCGCAAATGGCCGCACTGACGAGCGACATCGTGTGGCTCGTGAATCAGACGGTGACATTGCCGAACGGTAGTCAGCAGACGGTGCTGGTGCCGCAGGTGTATCTGCATGCTAACGCGGCGGACGTGACTGGCGAAGGCACGATCATCTCCGGCAAGAACGTCACGGTCGATGCCAACGGCGCGTACAAGAACTCGGGCACGATCGCCAGCCGCAACGTCACGATCATTCATGCCGATTCGATCGACAACAGCGGCACGGTGTCGGGTGGCACTGTGCTCGCGAGTGCGAACCAGGACCTCAATAATCTCGGTGGGTTGATTCAAGGCAATACCGTAGCGCTTTCGGCTGGCCGCGACCTCAACCTGACGAGCACGACCAGTTCGGCGAAGGCTGCGAATGGCAGCGCGACCGGCATCGACCGTGTATCGACGGTCAATGCGGGTACGCTTCAAGCTGTTGCGGGTCGGGACCTGAACGCCAATGCGGCGGTTATTGCGACGACCGGCGATGCCGTGCTCGCAGCGAACAACGACGTCAATTTGAATGCGGTTCGCCAGAGCAGTCAGGATGCGGTGAAGTGGGACGCCCGCAATCACGCCGAACACTCGGCGTCAAGCGACACGGGCACGCAGATCGCGACGGGCGGAAATCTGGCGATTGTGGCGGGCCATGACGTGAATGCGACGGCCGCTTATGCGAGTGCGACGGGAGCCATTGGCATCAGCGCCGGGCACGATGTGAACCTGAATGCCGGTGAGCAAAGCGCGAGCGCGAACGACGAGCACTATCACAAGGAAAACGGCTTCCTGTCGTCGAAATCGACGCACACGATCGATTCGAGCAGTCACACCAACGCGGTGGGCACGACGTTGTCGGGTAACAGTGTCGCGGTGCAGGCAGGCAATGACCTGACGGCAAAGGCGGCAACGATTGCGGCGACCAATGACGTCAGCCTGACGGCCGGTCACGATCTGACGGTCACGACGGCGGACACGGCCTCGAGCGAATATCACTACAGGGACGTGAAGAAGTCGGGCCTCGGCAGCGCGGGCGCCGGGATCTCGTACGGCACGAACCAGACCATCGATACCAGCCGCGACACGGTGAAGGGTTCGCAGGGCAGCCTGATCGGCAGCACCGACGGCAGCGTGTCGATGGTAGCGGGCAACACACTCCACGTGACGGGCTCCGACATTGTCGCGGGCAAGGACGTGACGGGCATCGCGAAGGAAGTGACGATCGATGCGTCGCAGACCGATCGCCATCACGAAGAAACGCACGAGGTGAAGAGTTCGGGTTTCACGCTGGCTGTGAAGTCGCCGGTGATCGATGCAATTCAGAACGTGAACCAGCAGGCGCAGGGCGCGGGCGGTAGTCAGGACGGACGGGCGGCAGCGCTCCACGCAATTGCGGCGGCGGGCGGCATGGCCGATCTGGTCGGCGCGACGGGCAATATGACCAAGGCATTGAGCGATCCGAACGGCAAGCCGGAGGCGAAGATCGAACTGAGTTTCGGTTCTTCGCACAGCAAGACGACGTTCACCGAGGACAGCAGGCAGAACAACGGCAGCAGCGTGAAGGCGGGCGGCACGGCCGCGTTCGTCGCGACGGGCGACAAGAACTCGGGGCAAGGGAACGTGACGATCCAGGGATCGGACGTGAGCGCGAAGGACGTGTTGTTGCAGGCGACGAACAAGGTCAATCTGGTCAACAGCACGGATACCGACAGCACGCGCAGCACGAACGAATCGAAGAGCGCGAGCGTGGGGGTGTCGTATGGCACCGGCGGATTCGGCGTCTCGGCGTCGATGTCGCGTGCGCACGGCGATGCGAACTCGGACGCGGCGACGCAGAACAATACACACATCAACGCGAGCAACACCGCGACGCTCATCAGCGGCGGTGACACCAATATCGTTGGGGCAAACGTCAGCGCAAACAAGGTGATTGCGGATGTGGGTGGCAACCTGAATCTCGCGTCGGTGCAGGATACGAGCCGCAGCGAAGCGCACCAGAGCAGTTCGGGTGGCGGGTTCAGCGTCAGCCAGGGCGGCGGCAGCGCGAGTTTTAGCGCGCAGAGCGGTCATGCGAGCGGCAACTACGCGGGTGTGAACGAGCAGGCGGGTATCCAGGCCGGGGACGGTGGTTTCGACATCACCGTGAAGGGCAATACGGACCTGAAGGGCGCGTATATCGCGAGCACGGCGACGCCGGACAAGAATCAGCTGACGACCGGGACGTTGTCGTTCTCGGATATTCAGAATAGCTCGAGCTATAACGCGAGTAGCTTCGGGATTAGTGCTGGTGGTGGTGTGGGAGATGGGGGGAACAACTACGCGACGCACGGTCAGACAAGCGGGAAGAATACGGGTGGCGGTCAGCCGTTGTATGTAAGCGAGAGCGACAGCAGCAACGCGAGCACGAGGAGTGCAATCAGCGCCGGCACCATCACGATCACAGATCAGGCGAACCAGAAGCAGGATGTGGCGACGCTCAATCGTGATACGTCGGGCCTGAATGGGACGGTCAGCAAGACACCGGATTTGCAGCAGGTGTTGAGCAATCAGTCGGATTTGATCAACGCGGCGCAGGCGGCGGCGGAGACGATTGCGAAGCAGATTGGGAGCTACGCCGATAAGAAGCGGGAGGAGGCACAGACGAACGCGAACAACGCGACCGATCCGACGCTCAAGGCACAGTACCAGCAGGAGGCCGATAGTTGGGCCGAGGGTGGTGGCAACCGTGTTGCGCTGCATATCGCAGGAGGGGCATTGACGGGCGGGTTGACCGGTGGCGGATTGGGCGCAGTTGGCGGGGCGGCAGGTGCGGGCGTGTCAGCCAAGCTTGCCCCGCAGCTGAGCGAGATCGCGCAGTCGATCAAGGATGCGGGACCGACTGGTAACGCGAACGTCGATGAGCTCCTGGGAAATCTGACATCGAATGTGCTGGCAGGCGGAGCTGGGGCATTGGTCGGTGGCGGGACTGGGGCGTTGACTGGGGCGAGTGCTGATCGGTTTAATCGGCAGCTCCACCCTGACGAAAGGCAGTGGGTCAAGGACAAGGCGAAGGACTTCGCGAAATTCTACGAAGAAAAGACCGGCAAGGCACTCACTACGGAGCAGGCCCAGAATATGTTGCTGGCGAACGGCTATCGTTTGGTGGATGCGGTGGCAAGCAAGGGACCGGGAGGGGACGCAACGGCGGTGGCGTATATCAGTCAGAACGGTGGCGGGCTGTTCCATGCGACGGCGGCGGAGTACAACAGCTCGTTCCTGTACGGCAACAAGGACGGCACGCTGACACCGGAGCAACGAGCTTTGCCCGGATCAGTGGCGAACCCGGCAGCGGGCTTGGTGATCGCTGGTGGTCTTGTTACTGCGGGCCTTGCGCCAGAAATCGTTGCTGGCGGGTCGGCAGGGGTATCGTATGCTCAAGATTTGTTTACTGCCTATAAGGCAGCACAGGCGGCGTACTCGCTGACGACGGCGGCTGCAACTGGAGCCGCAGTTTCCGGTGTGACATATACGGGCGGAGCTGCTGCCGGTGCTGGCTTAGCCACGTTGAAAGGGAGCAACTTCTACGATAGTTTTAATCAGAATTTTTCACTAGCTGCACTGGCGACCGCGACGACATTTGGAGCTTATAATTCTATTTTTACTACCTCTATGTTGGGCTGGGCGGGGATTCCTAATTCGATCATGAATATCGTGACTATTCCAGGGGTTGTAATTCGCGGGGTCGGGCTTGCGCTAAGTCAAACGGCAGGTAAGGCAGCGCAGGCAATTGTGAAGTCTGGTGAGCCTAATAAGCAGTAAGGAGTGGACATGTCGATTGAACACATAAGTGGCCTTATAGGAGGATTCTTTGGGCCAGTTTTCGGAAAGATTCTCGGGAGATTTCGTCTCTGGAAAGTTTTCCTCATGTCGATGTTGCTCATATATCTAGGGTTGTTTGCGATTGGGCTTGTGGTCGTTGGTTTCAAGGCTACAGCATCTAGATTTGGGGAATTCCTTACACCTTTCGCGCTGCTTGTATTTGTGGGCTTGTCTGCTGCCGTCACTCTCGTTGCATTTTTGGGGCGCGCCGCACAAAAAAACAGAGATAACTGACCGGTTTGAGAGACTGCTCGGCTTAATCGACAGTTGCACGAGGACAGCAAGGCGAAGGACCAGACGTTAGCGAAGAAACTGGTGGCGGAGAGCGCCGGGAAATATACGGAGCAGCAGATTCAAGAGCAGATGGCGCAAATGGATCTGGTGATGAGCGATGGTGGTGTGCTGCCGTGCAATGTACGAGTTGCATTGGGCGACCAGCCGCAAGACGGGACGGAGTGGACACGGTACGGCTCGAACAAGGCCGGTCAGACGGTGTGGACGCAATCGCTGAGGCCGGGTGATCTGGATTTGCAGGCGTATATTGCCAAGGGAGCCCAGGGTAGCGGGTTCGCGTATCAGACGACGACGGGCAAGAATCCGGGCTTGGCTCGTGCTCCGGACTTTGTGAACTTCCAGATTGATTATTTCGTGGGTAGTGTGTGGGGGACGTTTACGCGGGATGGGAACGCGTTCTTCGGTGGTGGATTGAACATGGGGCTACCAAACCCGGTCGGTGCGGGCGTGAATATATCGGCTGGCTATCTGAATACGGGTACAGTCCGGCCGGGATAGACAAATAACTTTGCTGGCGGATATGCCGGTGGAGGATCTGCGCTGTATGGTGGTTTGGGAGGAGGAGTCATGGTGTCGCCCGGTAATGGTACGGCGACTGTTGTAGGCTTTGGTGCAGGTGTGAACGTGGGGAAGACAAACAACCCTGCATCTGTTGGTTGGGGCTTCTCCGTTGATCAAGGGAAAACGGGAATTAGGTGGTAGCCGTCAATACATCTGTTCCGAAGATGCGAGCACAGAGAATCGTCTGGTGGTGCTGCTTCACTGCGATGATGGGTTTTATCGTGTATGCGGTGCTGAAGAACATTTTTTTAGATGAAAACCGAGCCCGGCGGATGCTGGGTTCGGTGTTTATGGCTGCTTGGAACGAGAGCGACGCCGAGTTCGTCGTTGATCGGCGAATCGTTGCTCATCGTGGATGCGTTCCTGAATCTCCTGCTCGGTCATCTCGCGACCGGTGATGCGGTAGTGGGGATCGGGGGAACTGGAGCCGGTAACGATTCATGTGATTTGTCGGTTAATCCAAATCAAGTTGTGGCATGGAATTTGTACAACGGGGAGCCTATCCGAACCTTTGTGTGTGAGGCATAAACTGATGGCCAAGGAGCCACTTTTATGCCACGCAAACGCAAGGAAGAAGTGACGATAGAACCGGGCAAGGGCTTGAGAACCTGGACCCGGAACTCATCGAGCAACTGGTGCCCGGCACGCTGGACCGGGCGACGATCAATGAGCAGCTTGCCGCGCTCAAGAAGGCGATCTTCGAGCGCGCACTGGGCGGCGAGTTGGCCCACCACCTTGGCTACGAGAAGGGCGAAGCCAAGCCGGCCGGCAGCACGAACCATCGCAACGGCACCAGCCGCAAGCGCATCGCGACCGATGACGACCTGCTCGACGTCGAGATCCTGCGTGAGCGCGAAGGGACGTTCGATCCGGTGCTGATTGCCAAAGGCGAACGGCGCTTTACCGGCTTCGACGACAAGATCATCGCGATGTACGCACGCGGCATGTGCGTGCGGGAGATTCAGGGCTTCCTGCAGGAGATGTACGGCATCGAGGTGTCGCCGGACTTCATCAGCACGGTGACCGATGCCGTGATCGACGAAGTGCGCGAATGGCAGCAGCGGCCGCTCGAGCCGATGTACCCGGTCGTGTTCTTCGACGCCTTGCGCGTCAAGACCCGCGACGAAGGCGTGGTCCGCAAAAGGCGATCTACCTGGCGCTGGGCGTGCGCCGCGACGGCACACGTGACGTTCTGGGTCTCTGGATCGAGCAGACCGAGGGGGCCAAGTTCTGGCTGCGGGTGGTGAACGACCTGAAGCTGCGTGGCGTGCAGGACATGCTGATCGCCGTGGTCGATGGGCTCAAAGGCTTCCCTGAAGCGATCAACACGGTGTTCCCCGAGACGACGGTCCAGACCTGCATTGTGCATCTGATCCGGAACTCGCTGGACTCGGCAGCTGGAAAGACCGGAAATCCGTCGCAGCAGCGCCCAAGGAGATCTATCGGGCACCGTCGGCCGAAGCAGCCGCCGTGGCTCTGAATGCGTTCGACACGAGCCCGTAGGGTACGAAATACCCACCGATTGCAGCACTCTGGCGCCGGGCCTGGGATCAGGTGATTCCGTTCTACGCGTTTGCGCCGGACATCGGAAAAATTGTATATACGACCAACGCGATCGAGTCGCTGCACATGCAGCTTCGGAGGATCATCAAGGCGCGCGGCCACTTCCCGTCGGACGAGGCCGCGCTCAAACTGATCTGGCTGGCCCTGCGCAACATCGTTGCCAAGTGGACAGGTTCCCGGCACGATTGGAAGAGCGCCATGACCCGGTTTGCGCTGCTTTACCCGGAACGATTCAACATTGGAGTCTGAATCTCAACCCGCCTCACACACGACGCCCCCTTCCCCTGTCACGCCCGCGTCACGCTGCGCCCCTAACGTTGCACATTCCCGTCGCGGCACCATCGTCGCGATCCGGGCGTGCGCACCCCGCACGCGACGCCGTGCCCGCGTCGCGCAAGCGGCCAACCGGGATCTCGCTCCCGACAGCGCACCGACCATTTACCGCGCCATTCCATTCGAAAACACGATCGACGCCGATTGAGTCGAATCGCGGACGATCAGGAGACACGGACCATGCTGAGTCCACATGAATTTTCGATGCTGCTGCGCATTGCTCGCGCGCCGGACAGCGTCGACCCGTCGAACCCGGCTTTCGCCGTGCTCGTCGAAAAGCGGCTCGTCGACGATACGCAGGTACGCGTGAATGCGGTGGCTGCACGCCCCGCGCTGACGCCGATCGGACAGCTGCTGCTCGCGCGCTTCGACGAAGCTGCGTGAGGGCAAACGAACAGACCCGAGGAAGAGCGTCACGCCTTCGCCGCGGCGAAGGACGCGACGCGATGAAAGCGCGGCGAACCGCTTACTGCGCGAGCGGCACCGTCACGTCGCTGCCGAACCAGTGCATCGAGATCTTCTTCAACGTGCCGTCCCTGCGCAGCGAATCCAGCGCATCGTTGATCGCCTTCTCGAACTTCGGATTGCCCTTGCGGAACGGGATCGCCATCTCCTGCTTGCCGCCGTTCAGCACCGCGCCCGAGCGCAGCGGCAGGTTCGACGTCTTGATCATGTACGGCAGCATCAGGCGGTCGTCGAGCGTCGCCTCGATCCGGCCCGCGGCGAGGTCGCGCAGCTTTTCCGGCGCACCCGGATACGTCTGCACCTCGATGCCCGGCACGCTGCGCGCCATCTGGTCGTAGTTGGTGCCGAGCGTCACGCCGAGCTTCTTGCCCTTGAAATCCTCGAGCGACTTGAAGTTGCGCGTGTCGTCCTTGCGCTGGATCAGCTGAGCGGCCGAATATGTGTACGGCTGGCTGAAGTCGAGCACTTCCTTGCGCTGCGGCGTGATCGTGACCTGGTTGACGATCACGTCGAACTTGCCGGCCTGCAGCCCCGCGATGATCCCGCTCCATTCGGTCGGGATGAACTGCGTCTTCACGCCGAGCTTGCCGGCGACCGCATTCGCGACGTCGACGTCGAAACCCTCGAGCTGACCCGAGGTGCCGCGCGAGTTGAACGGCGGATACGTGCCTTCGAGCCCGACGCGCAGCACGCCGGCTTTCTTCACCGAGTCGAGCAGGTCTTCCGCGTGCGCGGCGACGGCCGTGAAACCGAGGGCCGACGCGAGCAGCAGCCCCGACAGCAGAAACTTCGAACGTTTCATCGCAGATCTCCAGTGTTCAGTGTGGTAATGGTGCGCCGGGCATCGAGCGTGCCCGGGCTGGGCCGGAATACGGGCACGTAGACACTACTCGCAACCAGCGCGCGCCGGAAGTCGAATTGGCCCTGATTGCAATCGATTTCAGCGGGCGGCGGTGGCCGTGCAGCGTGACGTCGCCGCATGATGCATTTAGAAATGCGCTTTTAAATCAGGGGCATTTTCCCTTTCGGGCCGTAATTTGTCTGTAAAATCGCGCAAGCGAAATCGCATCGCGCGCCATCCGAGGGCGCGTCACAAGAAGAAAAGGCCGTCGCCATGAACATGCAGAATACGATTGCCGCATTGCGCGGCGGGTTGCTTCAGCAGGACCGGCTGCTGAAGCTCGATACGCCATTGGGGGCCAACGTGCTGACCGTGCAGCGGGCGGTCGGCCGTTCGCGCATCGGGCGCGCATACGAATTCACGCTCGACGTGCTGTCGGTCGATGGTGATCTGGAACTCAAAAAACTGATCGCGCAGCCCGTCACGTTGTGGATCCAGCAAGGCGATCGCAGCTACCGGCCGGTCAACGGCTACGTCCATACCGCGCGCCGCCTCGGCGCCGACGGCGGGCTCACGACCTATCAGCTCACGTTCGCCGATTTCACCCATTTCCTGAAGTTTCGTCGCGACCAGCGCCTCTGGAACGACACGAGCGTCGATCAGATCATCAGCGATGTGCTGAATCAGCATCCGCAGGCGCAGGGGCATTTTCGGTTCGCGCTGTCGAAGCCGCTGCCGAGCCGGTCATACACGCGTCAGCACGATACCGACTGGCATTTCGTGCACCGGCTGATGGAAAGCGAAGGCCTCTACAGCACGTGGCAGCAGGCCGACGACGGCAAGTCGCATACGCTCGTGATCACCGACAACCTGCAAGCGTTCGCGTCGCTGTCGCCGGAAACCCTGCGCTTCTATCGTGGCGGCGCGGCGAGCGAAGCCGACGCGTTCACGCAATGGTCGGGCACGCGCACGCTGCAGAGCGTGACGCGGACGACGCGCACGTTCGACTACAAGAATCCATCGCAACCGTCGAACCCGAAGGGCACGACGCTGCCGACGATGGGTGGCCAGGGCGAATTGCCCGATCAGCTCGAGGTCTACGAGTACACCGGGGCGTACACCTATCTGGACCAGACGCGCGGCGACCATCTGACGAAGATCCACATGGAGGAATGGGAGTCGCAGGCGAAGCGCTTCCATGGCGCGGGCGGCGTGCGCGCGATCGATGCCGGCCGGCGCTTCGTGCTGTCGGATCATCCCGAGCACGATCGCGATCCGGCAGACCAACGCGAGTTCGCAGCGATCGGTGTCGAGTGGTGGATCGAGAACAACTTGCCCGTCGCGAGCAGCAGCGCGGACTTTCCGTACAGCCTGCGCGAAGCGTTGACGCAAGCGCAGGAGGGCTACGGTGCCGATCCCGCGTTTCGCGTGCCGCATGACGATGGCTCGGTCGGCTTCTACCTTGTCGAAGTCGAAGCGCAGCGTGTGAGCGTGCCGTATCGCAGCCCGTTCGAGCACGAGAAGCCGAAGATGCATCTCGAGACGGCGATCGTCGTCGGGCCGCAGGGCGAGGAAGTCTATACCGACGCGTTGAACCGGATCCGCGTGCAGTTCGTGTGGGACCGTCTGAACCCGGGCAACGAGAACGCGTCGTGCTGGGTGCGCGTGGTGCAGTCGGATACCGGTGGCGGCTACGGCGGCGTGCATGTGCCGCGCATCGGCGAGGAAGTGCTGATCGACTATGTCGGTGGCGATTGCGACCGGCCGCTTGCGGTCGGGCGCGTGTACAACGGCGCGAACCAGCCGCAGTGGCACTCCGACGGGATTCTGTCCGGATACCGGTCGAAAGAGTATTCGGGCGGCGGCTACAACCAGCTCGTGATGGACGACGCGACCGGGCAGAACCGCGTGCAACTGATGAGCAGCAGCGCGAACAGCCTGCTGCATCTGGGCTACATCATCGACCAGAACGGCAATTCGCGCGGGTCGTATCTGGGCAGTGGGTTCGACCTGCGCTCGGATGCGTATGGCGCGGTGCGGGCGAGCCAGGGCCTGTACGTCACCACCCATTCGAAGGCGCCAAACAGCCAGCCGCTCGACGTGAAGGAAGCGCAGCAGCAGCTCGTGACGGGCGAGAGCCTGGTCGAGGCGATGTCGGGCGTGAGCGAGCAGCATCAGGCGGAGAGCCTGAAGGACGCGCAAGACACGATGCGCGCGTTCACCGACGCAACGCAGAACAACGTATCGGGCAACACGTCCGGCGGGCGAACGGCAGGCGGCGGCACGGGCAGCGCGAACGCATTCAAGGAGCCGGTGATGCTGTTCGGCAGCCCGTCAGGGATCGGGATGTCGACGCAGCAGTCGCTGCACATGGTCGCGAACGATCACGTGAACGTCGCGAGCGGACAGAGCGTACATGTCGCGGCGGGCAAGTCGCTGATCGGCAGCATCGGGCAGAAGCTGAGCCTGTTCGTGCAGAACGCGGGGATGAAGCTGTTCGCGGGCAAGGGCAAAGTCGAGATCCAGGCGCAGTCGGACAACGTCGAGGTGACCGCGCAGAAGGCGGTGAAGGTTGTGTCCGCAACCGACCGCATCGAGATCGCGGCCGATCAAGGGATTCTGTTGACCAGCGGCGGCGGGTATATCCGCATCCAGGGCGGCAACATCGAGATTCATACGCCAGGTGCGGTGGACGTGAAGGGCGCGTCGCATACGTTCGCGGGGCCGGCGAGCATGGGTTATCCGTTGCCGAGCCCGCGGCCGGATCAGCCGGGGCAGCTCGAGCTGTTTCACAAGTACGTGAACGGCGAGGCCGTGAAGGGTGGGTTGTTCACGGTGAAAGACGTGAACGGCGCCGTGCTGAAGAAGGGCGCGCTCGACAACAGCGGCTATACGGTGGTGAGCGGCTTGCCGCCCGGCGCGGTACGCGTCGAGTTCGGAAAGGACCCGCGCGAGTCGGACCAGCCGGCGAATTACTTCGAGCAGGCGAAGTGGCCGGCAGAGCCGGTCGAACCGTCGCCGGAAGCCGCGCAGGCAGCGGCGAGCGGTCAGCTCGCGAGCCAGTTGCAGGGAATGGCGCCCGCGGCGACCACGGCGGCGATGGGGCTCGTGAGTGGCGGCAGCGCGGGCGCTGCGCTCGGCGGGCTCGCGAGTTCCGCATTGCCGGCTGCCGCGAGTGCGCTGGGTGGAGCGGGCGCCGCGTCGGCGTTGCAGACGGCTTCCAGCCTGAGCGGTGCAGCGAAGCAGGTGGCCGGGATGGTGCAGGCCGCACGTCAGGGTGGGCTTGCGGCGCTGGCCGCGCCGGCCGCGAATGCCGCGTCCGGAGCGCTGCAGGGAGCGTTGCCCGGCGTCGCTGGAATCGCGGGCAAGGGCGCCACGACGGTGGCGTCAGCCGCGGGCGGTATGAAACTGCCGACCCCCGGGTTTGGCGGACCGCTGAAATCCTGAGAGGGCGGCTTGTCAGCCGTCTAAAAAAACGAATCGAACGAAAAACAACATGGCACAACAACTTCCACCCGGCGCCGAGAAGGAACAGGCCGTTACCTGGCTCAGCGATGTTTCCCCCAAGGATGTCGCCGCGGGCGGCAACCGCTTCGATGCGTGGTTGCGACGGATCAGCGGCAACCACATCACATTCGAGGACGTGAAGACCTTTGCCGGCGCGGTGCCGATCGTCGGCAACATCATGGCGATGGTCGACGCGCTCGGCGATATCGCAGAGATCGTCGAGAAGCGCGGCGGTCAGGTGCTCGACTACATGAGCCTCGCGATCAACCTGCTCGGCATCATTCCGATTCCGCCGACGCTCGCGCCGTTCCGGATGTCTGCGCGCCCGCTGCTCGCGCTCGTTCGTCACGAATTGCTGGCGACGCGCAGCAATCTCGGCGCGGCGATCATCTCGGTGCTGGTCACGCATATCAACGCGACTTGCGCGACCGAGATCGAGGATTTTCTTAACAAGCTGAAGGCCGGCCTCGTCGAGCTGCTCGACGGATGCGCATCGAAAGCCGAGGAGATCATGCTCGCGTTGGCGACGGGCATGGACAAGGCGCTGCACGGGCAGCTCTTCGACGCCAACGCCAATCTGAGGCGCCAGCAGCAGCTCGCCAAAAAGCTGGCGGACGCCCGGCCGTGGTACAGCCCGAGCCGCGTCGGCGACGGCATCCAGTTCGCGTACGAAGGCACCAAGGCGCTCGGGAAGAAGGCCGTGAACAAGACGGCGGGCACCATGGCGGCGCTCGCGCCCGATGCATGGCTCGAGCCGTTTCGCGGCACGGTGACGTTCCTGCGGACCGAGGCGCCGAAGATCGCGACGTCGATCCGTTCGCTTGCCGGCAGCGAAGAAGGCAAGATGATGTGGCTGGTCGTGCAGTTGATGGAGGCTGTCGCGCGCGTCAAGGCACGGGCGAAGCTTCATGAGCAGAGTGCGGACGTCAAGGCGGCCGGGACGAGCCAGGCGAAGAAAACGCGCGGGCAGGAGGGGCTGGAGAAAACCAACGGGCAAGCACCGTCCGAAGGGCCGGGGAAGAGCGCGTGCAAGTCTTGCGGCGTCGGGGCATCGCCCGCATCCATCGATTTCGCATTCGGCGACGAAACGTTCTCGCACGTGGATTTCGACCTACCGGGCGCGCTGCCGCTCGTATGGGAGCGGACGTACCGTTCCCGGCTTTCCGCGTATGACGACGGCGAACTGGGTGCGCGATGGATCACCCCCTATACGACGCGCATCGACATCAGGAACGGTCAGTGGATCTATCGCGATGCGGAAGGGCGCAGCATCGAGTATCCGGCGCTTGCGGCCGGCGCGGTGCACGACGACCTGTCGGAGAACCTGACGCTGTCGCGACTCGACGATACGTGGGTGACGATCGCATACGGTCATGCCGTGCTGCATGTGTATGAGCGCCGCGGCGATGCGTTCCGACTCGCGATGCAGAAAGACCGCGCCGGAAATACGATCACGCTCGACTACGATGCGCTTGATCGCCTGGCGCGCCTCATCGACGCAAGCGGCAATGTGCTCGCGTTCGAGCACGACAAGCATGGCCGGATCCTGCAGATCGAGCACGTGCTCAAGGACGGTGCGCGCCGTACGCTGGCGAGCTACGAATACGATGCGGCAGGCGACCTCGTGCGCGCGGTCGATCGGCACGGCAATGCGCGGACGTATCAATATCGCCGTCACCTTGTGACGCGCTACACCGACCGCACCGGCCGCGGGATGACGCTCGAATGGGATGGCGCGGATGCCGACGACAACGCGGACGCGAAATGCATCCGTGAATATGCCGATGACGGGAGCCTCGATCTCCGGCTCGCGTGGAACCCGAATATCCGCCTGACCTATGTGACCGACGCGCTCGGTCAGATGACGCGTTACTACTTCAATATCCATGGCTACGTGTATCGGATCGTGTATCCGGACGGTAATCAGGAGTGGTTCCGGCGCGATGCGCATCACAATCTCGTGCTGCATATCCGGCAGGACGGCAGCATCGAGCGGCGGGAATACGACGCGCGTGGCAATCTGGTCCAGCACGAGCTCGCGGACGGCAGCGTCGTCCAGATGGCATACGATGACAAGGATCAGATGATCCGGCTCGTCGATCCGAACGGACACGTGTGGCAGCGCAAGTACGACGATGCGGGCAACCTCGTCGAGGAGATCGATCCGCTCGAGCACGCGACGAAGTACGAATACAACGACAAGGGATTGCCGACGCAGATCACCGATGCGAAGGGCGGCTCGAAGGCGCTCGAGTACAACGAGGCGGGCCAGGTCACCAGCTATACCGACTGCTCCGGAAAGAAGACGGAGTGGCGGTACGACGATATTGGCCGCGTGATCGAGGCCAAGGACGCATCCGGTGGCGTGGTTGCGTACGGTTATGGTGCGAATGGCCAATTGACGGAGATTCGCTCGCCGGCTGGTGTCGAACACGTGCAGTACGACGCCGAAGGGCGAATGCTCAGGCATACGGATCAACTCAATCGATCGACGCGATATGGCTACGATGCGGTCGGCCGCATTGCGAGCCGCGCGGATGCGCTCGGGCAGACGATTGCGTATCGCTACGACCGTCTCGGCCGGTTGAGTGCGCTGACCGATGCCAACTTCGCGACGTACCAGTTCCACTATGATCCGGCCGGGCGGCTGATCGAGGAAGTTGCGTTCGACGGCAAGTCGACGCGCTATCAATACGATCCGGACAGCGGCCGCCTTGTTTCGGTCGACGAAGCGGGTTGCGTGACGTCGATCGACGTCGACGCAAACGGCCGTCTGCTGAAGCGGGTCGCGGGGGAGAGCGCGGAGCGGTTTGCCTACGACCCGAGCGGCCGGCTGATCGACGCGGCGAATCGATACAGCCGCGTGCAGTTCTTCTTCGATCCGGTCGGCAATCTGGTGCGCGAGCATCACGCGTACGATCTGTTCGGCGAACGACGCAGCTACGTGTGGCATCACGAATACGACGAACTCGGCAACCGGCGACGGACCGTGCGGCCGGATGGGCATGCCGTCGACTGGCTGATGTACGGTTCCGGCCACGTGCACGGGATGCTGCTCGATGGCGAGGAGCGCGTGCAGTTCGAGCGCGATGATCTTCATCGCGAGACGGTGCGCGTGCTGTCGAGCAAGATCGGTCAGCGCACGCATTACGATCCGGCGGGGCGCGTGCTGCAGCAGACGATCCAGCGATCGACATCGCCCGCGCCGCTTGCCGAGCGGCGGTATCGCTATGACGCGGCGGGGCAGTTGTCGCGGATCGAGGATAGCCGCAAGGGCGGGATCGACTATCGATACGATCCGGTCGGACGGTTGATCGAGGCGATCAGTCCGATCGCGAAGGAACGGTTCGCGTTCGATCCGGCGAGCAACATCATCGATCCGGTGCGGACCATGGAGACGCCCGCCTCTCGTCCGAGCCCGGTGCGGCCGGAAAGCACGTTGCCGGTCGAGGTGCCGAAGGTGCTGGGCAACCTGCTGAAGGCGTATGCGGGGATGCACTTCGAGTACGACGCGCGCGGGAATCTGGTGC